>Ga0272446_1002320_pt1 | contig 26145 bp, 23 predicted proteins | sample YNPCB0061_FD_194587 | JGI IMG/M metagenome (GOLD analysis project Ga0272446, IMG submission 194587) | Hot spring microbial mat communities from Yellowstone National Park, WY, United States - YNP-CB-006-1 | ecosystem: Environmental > Aquatic > Thermal springs > Hot (42-90C) > Sediment | place...
CCCGCCGCCTGGCCAGCAGGTACTCCTCAGAACCATATGGTTCATGTCATTCCGAACGGAGCCGCAGGCGGAGTGAGGAATCTAGCGGTGCCCCTGCTCCGCAAGACCCCTCGCGGAGCCTGCCCTGAGCGCAGCCGAAGGGCTCGGGGTGACATGGGTTGCTCCCGGCGCCACTGGCCCGCCGCCGGGCCACACGCTCCTCCTCAGAACCATATGGTTCATGTCATTCCGAACGGAGCCGCAGGCGGAGTGCGGAATCTGGCGGTGCCCATGCGCCGCAAGACCCCTCGCTGCGCTCGGGGTGACATGGGTTGCTCCCGGCGCCACTGGCCCGCCGCCGGGCCATCAGGTACGCGGAATGACATGAGGGTGGCGCTGAGGAGCCCTTCGGCTCCGCGGCTCCCGAGCTTGTCGAGGGGCAGGGTACACGCAGCGCGGGGTCTACCGCGTCAGGAGGCGGAAGATGCTGCGCGAAAGCATGACAGGGCGGAGCATTCCAGAAGACGTCGTTGACAGACGAATCAGCCCGACGGAATGCCGTGCAAGACGATGCTCCTGCTGGCAGACTCGCGTACCCCGGGGGTTGGCCAGCAGGATCATTGCACAAGCCCTGGGGGGCAGGTGCCCAACTTGAGCGCCGGGGCGGGATCTGCTATAGTCTACCTTGTGAGCGAACCCACACACAATTGGCGCCCGGCAGCGCTGGTGGGGCTGCGGCTGCGGCGCGTCGCAGTGCGCTGGTGGCCTCAGGCTGTGGCGTTGCTGATCGCCCTTGAGCTGGGGCTGCTCAGCCCGCTCAGCTGTGTGATCCACTGCGCCATGCAGCGCATGCTCGCCGAGCGCCCGGCGCTGGCCTTCTTCCTCTGTGGCGAGCACGGCACACTGGCCGCCCCCGCCACCCCCGACATTCCGCCCGGATCCACGCCACGGGCGAGCTACGAATTGCTGCAATACCCTCTCATGCTGCTGATGGTGACGAGCCTGCTGGTGGCCGTGCTGGCGCCCTGCCCGGTACAGCGGTGCCGCCCCGTCACCCTCCCACCGCCCACGCCGCCCCCGCGCCCGACCCACGCCTGAACCGGCCAGTGACGTTGTGTGAGCCCCGCCCACTCGGGGCTGCCGCGCCGCGTCGCTGTGCTATCAACCCCTCCCGGCTTGGTTATGACCCGGTGTGAGCGATGATCCGTTGTCTGACATGGAAAGGAGCGCTCGTCATGCGCTTGTTTGCCCTCCTGACGCTGCTCTGCGCAGCATTGCTGGCTGGCTGTGGCGCCAGTGCGCCGCAGGTGACCGTGAACGACCCCTGGGTGCGCGCTGCCGTGACGACCGGGATGAATGCCCAGGGAGGCATGGCCGAGGCTACCCCGATGATGGGCCACGGTGGTATGATGTCCTCGGGCGGCACTAGCGCCGCCTACATGGTCCTCGTCAATCGTGGCGGCACGGCCGACCGTCTCGTCTCGGCCAGTACCGACGTTGCCGAGATGGTCGAGTTGCACGAGAGCAAGATGGTTGACAATGTGATGCAGATGGCGCCGGTGGCTGGCGGTATCAGTGTCCCGGCCAACGGCCAGGTCGAACTGAAGCCAGGTGGGCTGCACGTGATGCTGATCGGCCTGAAGCGCGATCTGGCCGCGGGCGAGACGGTGCGCCTGAACCTCACCTTCGAGCGGGCCGGAACGATCAGCATCGACGCCCCGGTGCGTATGCCGTAGGGGGGATGGAGGGGCTGTGCCCATGCGCTGACCCTGCGGACGACAGGAGCTGTTGCTGGCTGTGCGCTACTGGCTCTCACCTCCCGTCCTCCGCTCCCGCACGCGGGAGCGGAGGAGCCACGCCAGTCGCGGGGGGTGAGGGCTGGTGCCGCAGCTGCCGTCGGGAAGCATGGAGGCACAGCAACAGGCCAGACGGCGAAGGCCCATTCGTGGATCTGTTTGCCTTGCAACATTGAGGAGCCGGAGTAGCTTATGGTTCGCTCTCTTGCGCTGGTTGTCCTGACGATCGGCCTGGCACTGCTGGGCGGGTGCGCGCAGTCCGCAACCAGCACCACGCCCGTCCCGGCTCTGGAACAGGGGACGCGGATTGACCCGCCGCTGCCGCTGAGCGACTTCACGTTGCCGAGCAGCCTGGGGCGCCCGCTGAGCCTGAGCGAGCTGCGCGGCAAGCCGGTTGCGCTCTTCTTCGGCTACACCTTCTGCCCCGATGTATGCCCGCTCACCCTCTCGGAGCTGAAGCGCGCCAGGAGCGCGCTTGGCGCCGCGGGCGATCAACTGCAGGTGTTGTTTGTGAGCGTTGACCCGGAGCGGGATACGCCCGAGGTGCTGGCGCGCCACCTGAGTAATTTCGACCCCAGTTTCATCGGGATGCAGGGCGATGAGGCGGTCCTGCGCCAGATCGGTAAGGAGTACGGGCTCTACTACAAGAAGAACACCCCCGAGGGCACCAGTGCCGCCTATCTGGTGGACCACAGCTCCGCCCTCTACCTGATCGACGCAGAGGGGCGACTGCGGATCATCTACAGCTTTGGCACGAGCCCGGAGGTGATCGCTGCTGGCGTCCGCGAACTGTTGGAGCAGCAGTAGTGGCCGCGGGCTGGCTGCACGCCCCGCGCTGGTGGGTGATCCCGCTTGTTGCGCTCCTGGCGCTTATCCTGAGCGCCTGTGGCGGCGGCCTGCCGGCGCTCGCCGGTGATCAGGTGCGGGCCCAGCAGACGGTGGATGGCGTCACGATCACCCTGGATACGCAGCGCGACCCGCGCGTCAACCAGCCCCAACGTTTCCGCGTGACGCTGACCGACCGCCTGGGCCGGCCGATCGACGGCGCCGAGGTCTACCTCGACCTGGACATGGACATGCTCTGCCTCAGTGGTGCCAGGCCAATCGCAACCCCGCGCGGCCCGGGCCTGTACGAGGCCCGTTCCGTCTACCAGATGGCCGGCGAGTGGGAGGTGACGGTCTACACCGAGCTGCAGGGCCAGCAGCGGCAGGCGCTGTTTCGCATCAGGGTTGCTGATAGCGAGGGGGCGACGGTGTTCGGCCGCCGGCAGGGGTGGTGAGTAACGAGGCGCGTGGTTCGCAGCACCGGGTAGCGCGGTGCCTACCGGGTGATCAGCGACTCATCCAGGCGTAGCTGGCGTGTCGGGGCCATCCAGCGTCGCGAGGAACGCGCGGGTATGGACGGCCACACCGGGCGGTGCGCTGCGCAGTTCGGCGCGCAGCCGCGTCAGTTCAGCCACGGTGTCGACATCGTACCAGGGCGGGAGCAGGGCTACCTGCAGCCCCAGTTCAGCAGCGATGGCCAGCGTGTCGCGCAGCACTGTGGGAGTGCTCATCGTAACCTCGCGCAGCAGCCGGGGTTGCGGATGGCGCAGGCCGATCAGGTAGTAGCCGCCGTCGTCGCTGGGGCCAAGGACCAGATCGTGGGAGGTGAGCAGCGCGAAGGCCCGGGCCACGTAGGTCGCGGGCAGCGTCGGGCTATCGCTGCCGATCGCCACGGCGGCCACGGCGCCCGCCGCCAGCGCCGCCGTGAGCGCATGGTCGAGGCGCGCGCCGAGGTCGGCGCCGCACTGCACGCTCTGGGCCATATCGGGGGCGAGTGCCTGGAAGTAGTCGGCGGCCGCGGTGGGGAGATAGACGATCTCGTGGCGCACCGCCGGCACCTGGCGCGCAAGCGCGAGCGTATCGCGCAGAAAGCAGGCGTACAGCGCCGCTGCCGTCTCGGACGTGAGGGGCGGGCAGAGGCGCGTTTTGCTCTGCCCGGGGATGGGCTGTTTGGCAATCACGAGCAGTGTGGACGACATCGGGGCCGACCTCGTGCGATTGCAGATTGCAGATGTGCGATGGTAGATTGGGCGCGGCGCAGCTGGACACGGTCGAGGTCGCGCTGATGCCCAAACAGGTCGCCTGGAACTGCACTAGAGATAACGCGGCACCATCTGGCGCCAGTCGGCAGCACAGTGGGCCTCGCCGGGCCAGACGTGCAGAGCGTGCCATATGCCCTTGTTCCAGAGGATCTCGCTGAGCCGCCGATTGTTGGGCAGGAAGACGTCGCTTTCGCCGACCGCCAGGATGATCTCGAGGCGCCGGAGCGCATCGAGGAGCAGCGGGTCGGTCAGCGCGGGGAGGAAGTGACAGGGCATGTGAAAGTAGATCAGTTCATCATAATGACCATCAAAGAGGTCGCGGTAGCTGCCGACGGGCGTTGTCAGGTCGTAGCGCCCACTCAACGCCACGACCTTGCGGAAGCGTTGCGGATGGCGAAAGGCCAGCGCTGCGGCGTGATAGGCCCCCAGACTGCAGCCGTGGGCGATCAGGTGGGGGCCAGGGTTCCGCTGCTCCGAGAATGGCACCACCTCTTCGAGGATGTAGGCCTCGTACTGCCGGTGGCGCGCGATGCGTTGCCAGGGCGGGCTATCGGTAGCGTAGAGGCTCTCGCGGTCGATACTATCAACACAGTAGAGCTGGAGATAGCCCTGCGCGATCGCGGGCTGCAGCGACGCGACCAGGCCCCAGTTCTCGTAGTCGTAGAAACGACCGCTGCGGGTCGGAAAAACCAGCACGCGGGCCCCGGCATGGCCGAACACCAGCAGCTCCATCGTGCGCTGCAGGCATGGACTCCACCACGCAACATACTCCCGGCGCATGCACGATCCTCAGCGTCTGTCGAGCTTTCCCGGTGATCCTGGCCAGCGAGTCGTCCCCCGAGCGGTGAGTCGCCCGGGTGGATAGCATGGCCCGGCGCGGTACAGACACGGTACGGCAGGCCGGTTAACCGGTTGTTAAGCGCAGGTGGACGTTCCGCCATAGGGAGTTTAAGAGCCGATCCGTGCCAGGCGGATCAGCGATGGTGGGCCGCCGCCTAGGCTGCGAAGAGCGGGAGCCGGTAGGTACGCACGATCTCGGTCCAGAGGCGATAGCCAGCGGCACTGAGGTGCAGGCCATCGTCGGCGAAGAGGGTGGGTTCCGGCTCACCGTTGCGGCCGAGCATCGGCTGATAGACATCGATAAAATAGCCGTGCGGGCGAGCCAGCAGTGCGCGGCGGGCGGCTTCGTTGACCTGGCGGATGGCCCGGCGCAGGCCCCAGCGGGCCGGGCTTGGCTTGATCGCGATGAAGGCGACAGGGATGGGTGCGAGCAGCGCATCGACCCGGGCCAGCAGCGCGCTGAGCGACGCGATCACCGCCTCGGCCGGCTGGCCATCACCCAGATCGTTGTCGCCGGCGTAGAGCACCAGGCTCTGCGGTGCGCAGGGCGGCACCAGGCGCTCAAAAAAGTGGACGCATGCGGCCAGGGTCGCGCCGCCAAAGGCTCGATTGACGACCGGCCAGGGCGCCAGATCGTCGGCCAGGCTGGTCCACAGCCGGAGTGATGAACTGCCGTAGAACACGATCGCCCCCCGCGGCGGCGGGGCCAGGGCGTGGGCGCGCTCGATGGCCCGCACCTCTTCCTCGTACCACTCCACCAGGTCGCTCCTGATCATCCTGGTCCCACCGGATCACCACTGAGCGCGCGGCCGCGCGGCAGCGGTCCGGGGGACAGTCGCATCAATGGGCCACTATTGTACCACGCGCGAGCGGTGAGCGACCGGGTCGTTTGCGCCGGGGCGCTGATGTAACGTCGTTGCGGCCCCCCCGCTGGCGGGCGGCGCAGCTACAGGTCCCGGCGTTGCCGCCCGATCGCCCAGCCCAGGGCCAGCCCGCCCAGGGCGAAGAGCAGCGCGCCGCCGGCCAGGCCCACCAGCAGGTGGTGCCAGCCCAGCGGCCCGCCCAGCAGCCACCAGGCCAGCAAGGTTGGCAGGCCGACCAGGGCCAGCGCCGCCAGGGTCAGCGAGAGCGCCGCGCGCACAACGAGCATCAGCCGCTGCAGCGGGGTATTGGGAGGCATAGGCGCCTGCCGCCCCGGTCCTAGGTGAGCGCCTGCAGCTGCGTGATCAGCGCCTCGGCGAGGACATCGTCCTGCACGCCCAGCACGTCGCGGGCGACGAGTGAGAGGGCGTCGACCATGGCCGCCGGCTCGGCGCCGCCCAGCGCCTGTACTACCTGGTCAGTGGCCGCCTCGTCGCCGCTCAGCGCGGCTGCGGCCGGGTCACGCACCTCGGGCGTGGCGCTGCCCAGCACCGTCGCGACCGGGTCGCCCTCGGCGCCGCCCAGCACGACCCTGCCGCCGACGGCGGCGCGCAGCTTTGCCACTGCGTCAGCGGCAGTGGCCTGCGCATCGAGATGCACGTCTGGAGCGGTGAGCGTGTCGGTGACCACCACCTCGTAGAACAGGTCGGTGCCGGCGGCGACGCGGCCGTGGACGGTGCTGATCTCGGTATTGATCGGCGCCGTTGCCGGCATCGCCGCTGCTCCTTCGGCGCCAGCGAGCACGGTGACCCCCGTGGCGCTGATGATCATCGCGCCGAGGGCCAGCGTTCCGGTGGCGGTGCCATGGAGCTGTACACGGTAGGCGCCAGCGGGCGGGTTGGCGATCACGGCGATATTCAGATGCTTCCCGCGATGGCCATGGTCGCGCGCGCGCACGCGCCGCCGGCGTAGCGGGGTGGCGGGCGCCTCCGCCTGCGCGCCGAGCACGCCAGGCGGAACGATCGGCGCCCCAGCCGGGGTCTCGACGCTCATCGTCACCGGCGAGGCGGTGAGCAGCACCAGGCGTGTGGGCTCGACCGGCGGTGCGCCGAGCGGTGGCGTTTCGGCGCCGAGCTCGGCGAAGACACGGCCAAGCACCGTGGGGTGATCGGGCAGGGCGCCGTGGCTGGCGCCCGGCAGGGGCCCCAGGTTGTTGACCGCGGGGTGGCCAAGCCGGGCGCTGCCGGTCAGCACCGTACCGTCGCCGGCAGGATCGACCTCATCGCGGAGCGGCTCGCCATCGGGGTAGCGGGGCGGATCGCCGGGCGGGATTGGCGGGCCGCCGACGACGATCGCTTTGATCGTGGGGAAGCCATCGCCGGCGATCGTCGTAACCGGTACACGCCCGACGAGCAGATCGAGGTGGGCGGGCTGGTTGAGCAGGGCGCCCACCAGGTTGCGTTCCAGGTGTAGCGGCTCGGGCCGGGGCCGGTCGGCGCCGAGGTCATTGAGCAGGTAATTGTCGATCGGCAGCAGGTCGCGGATGCTCGGCACCTGGGTGCGGATCGTCCGCAGGCGATTCAGCTGCGTCTGGAACGGGTGGGCGTTCTGCAGGTACCAGAGGTACACATCGAGCACCGCCTTGACCGACGGGTCAGAGCGGGGCTCGCCGCCGCCCCAGGTGTAGTAGGCCTCGCCAGCGCCCCGGTGGGGTGTGCCCAGGGTGATCAGGCGCGCCACATCGTTGGCATAGTCATTGCTCTGGATGTAGCTGCGCGCCACCAGGCCGCCCATACTGTGGCCGACCAGGATCACGCTGCTGGCGCCCGAGCGCTGCTTCGCCCGCTCGATCCAGGGCTTGAGGTAGAGGCGTGCGCTATCGCGCACTGACTTGCGCCAGTCGTAGAAGGCCACAAACAGATCGCGCTCGCGGCGATAGCCGGCCTCTTCGAACGCTTCGAGGAACTGCTTACCGTAGCTGATGAAGGGTGGGAAGCCCCAGCCACTCAGGGTCGGACCACGCCAGTCGAGCAGCACCATGAGGTTGAACGATCCGCACAGGCCGGGCACGAAGATCACAGGCGTGCGTGCCATACGGGACTCCCTTCCGTAGTGTCGGACCAGCGCTGAGGCCAGGTTGATCATAGGTGCCCTTTCGGGTCGCGTCAAGGGCCGTCTGGCCCGCATAGGTTGACGCAGTGTGCCAGAGCGGGGCCCGTTTTGCGCTCGCTTGCTGCAACGGCGCACCAGATTGGTGGTATAGTACAATTATCAACGGTTTTTAAAGAATTGCCCTGGCGTATGACCGTGGTGTCAGCCAGGGCACGACCCGGTGGTCGCGCTGCTGAAGCTCCATCATGAGATGGGCGTCGTGCGCGTTGCAAAGGAGGTGAAGATGCTCAATGGCGTGATTGTGCTGATCGTGATCGCGGTTGCGTTGCTGCGGGGCGGGTCGTTGCGGAATCTGGTGGCGCTTGAGCTACGCTGGCTGCCGCTGGTGCTCGGCAGCCTTGGCCTGCAGGTGTTGATCTTCACCCCGTTCCGCGCAGAGCCGCTGATCCCGGTTGCGACTGCGCCGCTCTACGTGCTCTCAATGGCTCTGCTGGTCATCTGGGTGGTGCTGAACCGCCACATCCCCGGCATCATCTTGATCGCGGCCGGGGTGCTGATGAATCTGGCGGCGATCGCGGCCAACGGGGGCTACATGCCGGTGGCGCCTGAGGCGGCGCAATATGCAGGGCGTATCGCCAGGTACGCCGCCGATGGGCTGCCGATCGCCAACAACTCGCTGGCGATCGCGGACAACGTTCGCCTCTGGATCCTGACCGACATCTTTCCCATCCCCGCCGGTATTCCGCTGGCGAACGTGTTCAGCCTCGGTGATGTGCTGCTCACCACGGGTATCGCCATCCTCTGCTACCGCGCGATCCGTGGCCTGGCGACGGCTTCGCCGGCGCGCGCAGAGCAGCCGGCGGTTACGCTGAGCCGTCGTCTGCCAGTCGACCAGTAGTCGCGTGTTGCCCGACTTCGTGATGCTGTTCGCACAACGTGTGTGTGTCGTTGCGTCGTGGGAGGAACCAGTCCAGTCATTATCCCGGGAGGCTTGACAATGACCGCAGAGGCGTTCCAGTCCAGGCAAGAGGTGCTTGAGCAGCTGATCTACCAGGTGCGCGGGGTCCATGCCGCCCGGCTGATCACCGATCCGCAGGGGCAGATCAACGAGGTGCACGTGGTCGGCACGCCGCAGCGGAGCCCGAAGCAGATCGTGCGCGACATCGAGTCGATCCTCTATGTGCGGGGTGGTGTACGCCTCGACCATCGCAAGATCAGCCTGGTGCAGGTTGCCGAACGGGCGCCGCACGCGGCCGCGCGCCGGCTGCAACTGGTTGAGGTGACAGCGCGCAGCGATGGGGCCGGACCGAGCGTGGGCGTCGGCCTGGCCCTGCAGGAGCAACGCTTCGAGGGCCTCGAACGCGGCAGCGGCGAGCCCTGGTCGGCGCTGGCGGCCAGCGCGACGATCTATGCGCTCAATGCGGCCGTCGGCCCGCGTGGCAACTTCCGGCTCGAGCACCTGCAGCGCCAATCGCTGGGGACGCTCGAGATCTTCCTTGCCCACCTCTCCTTCGTGCTGGACGGCGGCTTCGAGTCCCTGCTTGGGGTGAGCGTGGTGCGCGAAGACGAGGCCACGGTGGCCGCCCGGGCGGTGCTCGACGCGGCGAATCGCCGGGTTGAACGTCTGCTCGGCGAACCTCTCGGCTGAGCGGCTCGCTACCGGGTCGATCGGGCGGGCGGCGGGACACCCCGCTGCCCGCCCAAAGCGTTAATTTCAAGTTTTTGTCAGCGATTTGTCATTTCTGTTCTGATCGTGGTGTTTGGATTAGTGAGCTTGATCTGGCGTTCAGAAGCTATCCATCTGAAAAACTGCTTGACACTTTGTTGCGGTCAACGCGCTTGCCAAATCGTGAAGGATTTGTTACACTACGCAGCGGACCGAGGGGTTGCAGGAGATCGATCGCTGGACGAACGGGGCTTTGTGCCCGAAGCGGAGCGGAGGGAACCCGAGTGTCACCCTGTGGATCAATACCACAAGCGAAGAAAGGGGTTTCCCGCCATGAAGTGGAATGCCGTCAACCTCTACGTGAAGGTTACGCTGCTGATGGGCTCGATCGCCTCGCTCCTTCTGGCTGCGAGTGCGGCTGGTAAGTGGGTCTAAGCTCGTTTTTCTCGGTCCAGAGGAACAGGAGGGTGGTAACCCTCCTGTTCCTCTTTTTGTGCCCCGTGCGGTTGTATGCTTCATTCCGGATCGGATCACCGGTTATACTGAGGACGACGGACGTAGCGCACCAACGTTGATTGGAAGGGTCTGCCGCCGGCCACTTAATGGCCCCCGAGTCGCGGCTGCGCCCCTCGCAACGATAGGGTGCGGCGATCGGAGCCTCGGAGCCGTCGACCGCCACGCTCTGCCAGCTACTGCAGAGGAACCGATGAGCACGCTACCGCGGGCCGCGCGCTGCTATATCTACGCACTCTGGGCGACCGCCCTGGTCGCGATCGCCCTGGCGCTGCGGTGGAGCTCGCTGGCCCCCGCAGGACTGCTGGTGAGCCTGGTCGCGTTCGTCGCGTACGTCCTCGCCGACTACTTCGAGGTTGACTTCGGGATCAATGGGCGTGACCGCGTGGCCATGACCGTGGTGGACGCACCGACGATCTTCCTGGTGGCCGTCACTGGAGCGTATGGCGTGCTGGCCGTGCTCTTCGGCAGTCTCCTGGTCGATGCGTTACATCGGCGGGACTGGTACAAGGGCTTATTCAACGCAGCCGAGCGCAGTATTATCTTTCTCCTGATGGTGGTGGCCTATCAGACAATCACCCTGCCCGGTGCCCCGCCCTTCAGTGGCCCGCGCGGGCTGCTGGCCTTTGTCGTGATAGCCGGTGTCTACTACACGCTGAATACACTGCTCGTTTCCACCATCGTCGCGCTGGCCAGCGGCCAGCCGTTGCTGCAGGTCTATGTCGACAGCTACCGCCAGGTCAGATGGGTCCATTTCATCACCCTGCCCTTCGGCGCCATCCTGGCCTATTTCTGGGTCACGAACCCCTGGCTGTTCATCGTTGCTGCCATCCCGCTCATCATGGCCCACCGCTCGTTCCGGGCCGTGGCCGCCTGGCAGGAGGAGAGCCAGCGCAGTAGGGAGCTTGCCCGCCAGGCCACCGGTCTGCTCGAAGAGTTGCGCGCCAAACAGGATGAGCTGGTCCGCTCCTCACAACTGGCTGCACTCGGCACCTTTGCTGCGGGGATCGCCCACGAGTTTAACAACCTGCTCACCGCGATCCTCGGCTACGCCCAGCTCGGTTTAAGTAGCAGCGATGTCAGCGACAAGGATGAGGCGCTTGAAGTGGCGCTGCGGGCCTGTACCCGTGGCCAGAGCATCACCGGCAGGCTGCTCACCTTTGCGCGCCGCCGCGACCCGAAGCGTGAGCCCTGCCAGATCGATGACCTGGTGTTCGAGACGGTCACGCTGCTGCAACCCGAGTTTGCCAGAGTCAATGTGCAGATCGAACAACGGCTGGGACCGCTGCCCACGGTTGTCTGCGATGGCGGGCAGATCGCGCAGGTGCTGATCAATCTGCTCACCAATGCACGTGATGCCATGCGCGAACAGGGCGGCGGGCGGATCACGGTCAGCGGCCAGGTTGTGGATGGCCAGCTCGAGCTGGCGGTGCAGGATACCGGCACCGGTATTCCCGCGGAGTTGCTGCCGCAGATCTTTCAGCCCTTTGTGACGACCAAGGGCGCGATCGGCGGGGGCAAGCCCTCCGGCACCGGGCTGGGCCTGGCGATCTGCCATACCATCGTGGAGAGCCACGGTGGGACGATCAGCGTCCAGAGCACGCTGGGCAAAGGCACCACGATGACCATCCGCATTCCGTTTGCGGCGCAGGCCAGCCCGTCGCCGGATGGGGGGGGTGAGGGCGCACACGCGCCGGGCGATGCGGCGCCCCTGCGTGAGCGTAGTCTGGAGGCACCGAGATCCCTGGTATAATCGGGCGTGATGTGTAGCCGCTCCTGCGCCCTGCTGTGCCTCTGGCTGCTAGTCGTGCTTGCTGCCTGCGCCCCTGGCGGCGCCGACCCGGGCCAGCCCGCGCCCTATGGTCTGGTCGAGCCGTTCCTCAGCGCCTGGCGACGGGCCGGCGCTGAGGCCCTCGGGCCGCCCCGCACTGCGCCCCTCTGGATCGATGATGCCCGGGTCCAACTCTTCGACCGCCACATGATTACCGCCGTCGATGATCGGCGCGCGGTGGTCAGGCCGCTGGCGCCGGATTGGCAGCGCCACTACCCTGCCGATCTGCTGAGCTTGCCTGCCGCGACCTGGCGCGCCGTGCTCGCCCTGGGCGATGGCGTAGACCACGTGGCGCGCCCGCTGGCGCCCCTCCTGGTCAGCATACAGGTGCCGGGCTACAGCGGCCCGCTTGAGCTCCGCCTCTACGATGCGACGCTCCGGCCCGTGGGCAGCACGGCGCTCAGTGTACGCGATGGGTATGCCACGGCCCACCTGCTGCCCCGCGGTCACCTCGGCCCGCAGTGGGCCGTCGCGATCATCGACGGGCAAACGGCCGGCGCCCGCAGCGCGCTCTTCACCCTCGACGCGGTCAGTGAGCTCCAGACCGGCCAGCCCGATCTCGACGCGCTCTACCCACGGTTGCGTGACTTCATGGCGCAGGCGGTCGTCGCCTACGAGCTCAACGGTCGCCCGGTGCGTGGCTACCGCTCGCCCGATAACCCGCTGCTCTGGCTGCGTGACCACGTCTACCAGGGGCGTGGCTTCCGCTATTTCGAGCGCGATGTCACCAGTCTGCTCGACGCCTTTCGCGCCGCCCAGCGGCCCGACGGCAGCTTCCCCGATGTGATTGATTACCCCGCGCGCTCGGTCAGCGCCTTCCGGAAGGAGGTCGAGAGCGACCTGGAGTTTCTCTTCGTGCAGGGTGTTTACGAGGCCTGGCAGATGACCGGTGATGATGCCTGGCTCGAGCGCAACCTGGCGGCGATGCGCCGCGCCCTGGACTACATCACCAGCGACCCGCTGCGCTGGGACGCAGCGCGCGGCCTGGTGCGGCGCCCCTACACCATCGATATGTGGGATTTCGCCTATGGGCCGACCACCCTCAGCCCCGAGGGCCGGCCCGCCCCGCGCCACTGGATCGATGCCGCTACGATCTGGGGCACCTTTCACGGTGACAATACCGGCCTTGCGCACGCCCTGGAGCTCATGGCCCGCGCCGAGGAGCGGGTCGGCGATCCGGCGCGCGCGGCGCGCTGGCGCGCGCAGAGCCGTGCGATCATGGACCGTCTGAACCAGCTGGCCTGGAACGGGCGCTTCTTCACCCACTTCGTGCCCGAAGACCCTGCCTTCCGCCCGGCGGGCGTGGACCCCGATGTTCAGCTGAGCCTCTCCAACGCCTATGCGCTAAACCGTGGCGTGCTCGATGCGCACCAGGGCCAGCGCATCGTCGAGGAGTACTTCCAGCGGCGCGCCTTCAGCCGCGCCTTCGCCGAGTGGTACAGCATCGATCCGCCGTTCCCCGCTGGCAGCTTCGGCATGGCCGGTGGTAAGGGCGAGAACCCGGGCGAGTATGTGAACGGCGGGATCATGCCGCTGGTGGGCGGCGAGCTGGCGCGCGGGGCCTTCCGCTTCGGCCTGGAGCCCTATGGCTTCGACATTCTGCGCCGCTACGCCGCGCTCACCGCGCTCACCGGCGCAAGCTATCTCTGGTACTACCCGGCCGGCAATCCGGGCATCCAGGGACCCGATACGCTCGCGACCGACGGCTGGGGCGCCGGGGCGATGATCGGCGCGCTGTTCGAGGGGGCGGCCGGCTTCAACGACCGGGCCAGCCGTTTCAGCGACCTGATCCTTACCCCGCGCTGGGCAGCCGACCCGAGCTTCCGCGCGGTGCGCGCCGTGGCGCGCTACGCCGCCTCCGATGGCTACGCCGCCTACCACTGGCGGCGCGCAGAGCGTTCCATCGCCCTGACACTCACCAGCAGCGCCGCCAGTGCCTATGTGCGCATCCTCGTGCCGCAGGACATCGCCCCACTGCCCTTGCAGGTCACCCGCGATGGCACACCTGTACCGACCCGCATCGACCGGGCGGGGATGACCTCTTACGTCGCCGTGCCGATCAGCGGTGGTGAGGCCGAGATCGTGGTGAGCTGGTGAGCCAGGCCCGCGCCCGAATCCCTGACCCAAAGCTTCAGGAGTTGCCCGATGATTTCCACAACTCGTGAACCGGCCAGTGACCGTTCGCCGACACCCTGGGCAGCCGACGGTGCCCTCGCCGGCTTCGAGGCCCGCACGCTCAACATGCCGCCCGATGACGAGGGGCCAGTGGTGGCGACCCTGGTGCGGAGGCGGGCGGCTGTGCCCGCCGGCCGGGCGGTGCTCTACCTGCACGGCTTCAGCGACTACTTCTTCCAGGCGCACCTGGCCACAGCCTACAACGCCAACGGCTATGACTTTTACGCCCTCGACCTGCGCAAGTACGGCCGGTCGCTCCGGCCCGGGCAGACCCCCAACTACTGCACCGACCTGCGCGCGTACTACGCCGAGCTCGACGCGGCGATCGCGATCATCAGCGGCGAGGAGGGCCACCGCTGGCTGCTGCTCAACGGCCACTCCACGGGCGGGTTGATTGCCGCGCTCTACGCACACGCGGGCCAGCGGCGCGGGCAGATCAAGGCCCTGTTTCTCAACAGCCCCTTCTTCGACCTGAACCTGCCCTGGTTCAAGCGCCTGCTCGCCCGGCTGTATGTCCTGCTCGGCGCCCGCTTCCCGCGGCTGCCGCTCCGCGAGGATCTTGCACCGGCCTATACCGAGAGTCTGCACCGGAACTACCACGGCGAGTGGGAATTCAACCTGGCGTGGAAGCCAGTGGTCGGCTTCCAGAGCTATGCGGGCTGGCTGCGGGCCATTGTGGCCGGGCAGCGTCGCCTACAGGCCGGGCTTGCCATTGCCTGCCCGGTGCTGGTGATGCACGCAGCTCGCTCGCTCAACGCCCGGCGCTGGAACGAGGGTTGCATGCACGCCGATGTCGTGTTGAACGTGGCGCATATGCGCCGCTTTGGTCCTGGCCTGGGCCGCCACGTCACGCTGATCGCCATCGAGGATGGCATGCACGATCTGGTACTCTCGGCTGCGCCGGTGCGCGAGCGGGTGTTTGCGGAGCTCTTCGCCTGGTTGGAGCGGATTGAACCCCGAGCGCTCACCGGTCTGCCAGACTCGTGAGCGCCGGGTGGAACGCGAACGACACCGGTCAGACTATCGGCTATCGAACGTTCACATCAGGCCAAACAGCACGAAGGTGGCAACGACGCAGGTTGCGGCCAGGGCGAGGCCGGCCACCACCTGGAGCGGGGTGTGGTTTCGAGTGCGCACGCGGGCCCAGCCCAGGGCCAGGGCGCTCAGCCAGAGCGCCAGGCCGAGCGGTTCGGAGTAGAGCGCGGCCAGTGTCGCCGTTGAGCCGATGCTCGACGCGTGGACGCTGATCTTCCAGTACAGGTTGATCAGCCAGGCAATCAGGCTGAGCACGATGCCGGAGGCGATCATGGCCTGCATCGGCAGGGGCGCCTGCAGCAACCGCAGCACCACCAGCCCGATCGCCAGATTGACGATGCCGAAGAGGTACAGTTCGTTGCGCTGCGAGCGCACCGAGACGTCGTCGTCGCTATATGCGCCCTGGCGCAGACGGATGCTGAAAAAGATCGTTGGCGGCACGATCTGCAGCGCGGTGCAGAACAGCGCCCAGAGCAAGCCCGTGCGGCGTGGCTCGACGCCAAGCAGCCCGACGATGAAGATGCTCAGCACACCGAGGATCACCGGGTGGAACAGCTGCGAGATCCCACGGGCCACGGCATAGCCGGGGCCCGGAACGGCCCCGCGACGCAGCGCCTCGGCGGTCAGGTCGTTCTGTGATGACATGCGTGTTTATCCTCTGGCGTATCGGCCCGTGCGAAGGGCCTGGTAACAGTCGATCAGGGTCCGAGCGGACGTGTCCCAGCTGAAGCGGCGGGCCTGGGGCGGCCCGGCGGCGCGGAGCTGCTCCTGCTCGGCGAGTGCGCGGGCGATGCCATCCGCGATCGCACCGACGTCGTACGGGTCAACCAGGATGGCGGCCGTGCCAGCCACCTCGAGCAGACTCGAGCTCGCCGCGGTGACGACCGGCACGCCACATGCCAGGGCCTCCAGCACCGGCAGCCCGAATCCCTCGTAGAGCGAGGGGTATACGAAGGCCTGAGCAAGATTATACAACGCGGGAAGATCCTGGTCAGCGACAAAATCGAGGAATCGGACCCGATCTTGCAGGGCCAGCTGTTCGACCAGGGCAAAGGTTTCTTCGTAGAGCCAGCCGCGGCGCCCGGCGATCAGCAGTGTAAGCCCCGGGTGGGCCAGCCGGGCGAAGGCTTGCACCAGCCGGGGCAGGTTCTTGCGCGGCTCCAGCGTGCCGACGAAGAGCACGAAGGCCGCCGGGAGCCCCAGCCGCGCCTGGACTGGCGCCAGTTCGGCCGCAGGCAGGGGCCGGAAGCGGGCATCGACGCCGGGGTAGAGCAGGCGAACGCGCGGCCCGGTGACGCCGAGCAGGCGGGCCAGGTCGTCGGCGGTAGCCTGCGAGTCGACCAGCACCATGTCGGCCCGGCGCAACGCCCGCGGGACGGCGCGGCTCAGGTAGCGGCGCAGCCCGGCCTCGGCGCACTCGGGCCGCACCAGAAAGGTCAGATCGTGGATGGTGAGCAGCGTTCGGGCGCGCGTGGGCGGCAGCACGAAGTCGGGGGCGTGCAGCAGGTCGAGCGGGCCGACCAGGGCCTCGGCGGGCAGCGGCAGGCGCAGGCGCTGCCAGAGGATGGTGAGCAGCCGCGGGCTCAGCGGGATGGGATGGGCGGTGACGTTGCGGTGCGTGGCGCAGAGAGCCTGCAGTTCGGCGTGGTAGGGTGCGCTGGCCGGCAGGCCACGGGCCGCGTAGAACAGGCGAAAGCTGAGCTCAGGCGCATGGCCCACCGTGGCGCGCATCAGTTCGCGCGTGTAGCGCCCGATGCCCGCCCCCTGCCACACCGCCGCCGTGTAATCGACCCCGATGCGCATGCGCCCCTGCGGTCACCTGCGCTTGCTGAACAGGTAGACGATGAAGCCGCCGGCCACGATGCTCCAGAAGTTGATCAGCCGATCGAGGAAGGTGACCGCGATCCCCAGGTTCTTTTCGACGCCGAAGAAGGTGAGCACCACGGTGATCGTGCCCTCGACCACGCCGAGCCCCGCCGGGGTGATCGGCAGCGCGGTGAGCAGCGAGGAGGCCAGGGCGACGAAGATGATCGCCGAGAGCGAGAGCGTGCCAATCGCCGGCCCCAGGGCCTCGATCACAAAGAACAGCCGGAAGCCCTCGAGCAGCCAGACCCCGGCCGTCAGCACGACCAGGCGTGGCAGGATCGCCGGACTGAACGAACTGAGCGCGGCGTGCTCGAAGCGCCCGTAGAAATCGTGGAGTCGGCGCGGCATCAGCCGGCGCACCAGCGGGCTGAGCCAGCGCATCCCGGCCAGGCCGCTGAGGATGGCCACCACCAGCAGCGCGCCGAAGCCAAAGACGATCTGCGTCCCCTCGGGCATATGGGCGCCGAAGGTGAACCAGGCCGAGACCACCAGCATGCCGAACAGCCCGAGCATGTCGAGCAGCCGCTCGGCGAAGATCGTGCCGATTGAGGTTGAGAAGCTGACCTTGCCGTTGTGTTTGAGCAGGTAGGCCCGGTAGGCATCGCCGAGCTTGGCCGGCACGATACAATTGGCAAACCACGAGAGGTAGATATACTCGATCAGCGCGGGCAGCGAGGCCCAGCTGTTGCGCCCCGCGTCGATCGGCACCCCGGCATTGCGCAGCAGCATGCGCCAGCGCACGGCCCGCAGCGGAAAGGTCAGGTAAAAGACCCCGAGGCCGGCAAGCAGCAGCCACGGGTTGGCCTGGCGCATGTACTGCCATGTCTGACCCAGGTCGATATTGAGGCCGCGCAGGGCGAAGATGACGATCGCCAGGGCGAGGCCAAAGGAGATCAGCGTACGCGGGCTCCGCAGGCGATCCCAGAGCGAGAAGCCCTCACGGGCCACCTCGACCTCGGGGGCCAGTTCCGGCACGACTGGCTGCTCGCCGACCACCTGGCTTGTACCGTCATCAACCATCATGTCCGGCAGACCTCCATGGCGCGGCGCGGGCCGCATGATGTGTCGGGGAGTATACCGTATTTTGGCCAACTGCGCGGCTGACGCCTACCCGGTCACGGACGGCAGGACCTCGGCCTGGTACCACTCCCAGAAGCGCACCAGGCCCGTCTCGACGTTGGTGCTGGCGGCAAACCCCAGCATGCGGCCGGCCTTCTCGGTGCTGGCAAAGGTGATCGGTGGCTCGGTGGCGGGCAACGGCCGGGCCTCGATCAGCGCCTGGCGCCCGGTGATCTGCTCCAGCAGGGCGACGAAGCGTCGCAATTCCACCGGGTTGGCGTTGCCGAGGTTGTAGATCTCGTATCCACGAGCCTGGTCGAGGGCGGCGATCACGCCGGCGACGATATCATCGACATAGGTGTAATCGCGGTAGAGCTCCACCCCGTGTTCGAAGAGCACGAAGGGCTGGCCCCGTACCATTCTATCAACAAATAGATACGGTGTCATATCCGGGCGTCCCCGTGGCCCGTAGACGGTGAAGAAGCGCACCACGCTCATCGGGAGGCCATAGAGGCTGTGGAAGGTGTAGCCGAGCACCTCGGCGGCTTTCTTGGTCGCCGCGTAGGGCGAGAGGGGGCGGTCGGTCGGGTCGCTCTCTTCAAATGGTAGCTTTGGCGTGCGCCCGTAGACCGACGAGGTGGAGGCGAGGAGGAAGGCTTCGACCTGGTGACGGCGGGCAAGCTCGAGCAGGTGCACCGTCCCGCCGACATTGACCTGCTCGTAGAGCGCCGGGTTGGCGATCGAGGGCCGTGGGCCGGGCATGGCCGCCAGGTGGGCCACGCAACGGGGGCGATGGGTGGCGAAGATCGCTGCGAGGGCCTCGGCGTCGCGGATGTCGGCCTCGACCAGGGTGAAGCCGGGCCGGGTGGTGGCCCAGGCCAGATTGCGTCGCTTGCGCGCCGGGTCGTAGTAGCTGGTGAAGTTGTCGAGGCAGACCACCTGCTCACCGCGCCGCAGCAGCGCATCGACCGTGTGGCTGCCGATGAAACCGGCGCCCCCCGTCACCAGATAGGTCATGGCTGGTTTTCCTCCACGAGCGTGAGCAGCGCCCAGATCGCGCCCAGCTGCAGACCCATGTTCAGGACGTGCAGGTTCTCAAACAGGTTGTGGGCTGCGACGGCCGCCACCACTGCGGTACTGCCGGCAGCCACGCCGCGCCAGAACCAGCTGCGCGCGCTGCGCAGCGCGCGCACGGCCTGGGCCACCACAGCGCCGATCAGCGCCAGGTAGGCCAGCAGCCCGAGTATACCGGCCTCGGCGGCCACGTGCAGGTAGTAGTTATGGGCGTGCCCGCGCGATTCGTACCAGGGTCGCACACTGAAGGGCGGCTCACCGGCACGGGGCGGGCGCTCGTACGCCAGGCTAAAGTTGCCGGGGCCAACCCCGAGCAGTGGGCGGCTGGCGACCATGTTCCAGCCGGCCTGGAGGTGGGCCATCCGCTCCACCACGGCGAAGTTGGCCCGGGTGACGTCGACGCCGCGCGGGTCGAAGAGCCGCAGATTGTTGACCAGGCTGCTGGCGCGCTGCGTGACCGTAGCGGGTAGCAGGCCGCCGCCGCCCAGGCCGAGCACCAGGATCGTGGCCGCCGCGCCGCCAATGAGCAGGCGCCGGGCCTGCGGGCGCAGATCGGCCGGCAGCAGCGCGATCGTGGCGATCGTGAGCGCCAGGGCGCCAGCGGCGCCGCCCACCCAGCCGCCGCGTGAGAAGCTGGCCAGCAGCGCCGCCAGCAGCAGCGCGGCGGCGCCACTCGCCCCCGCCAGCGCCCATCGGGTCGGGCGTCGTGGTGCGCCCGCCAGCAGGCCGATCGCGGCGAAGACGGCCAGGCCTGCCGCCAGCGGCCAGCTCTGGTTCATGTAGCCCGCGAATGAGTTTGGCTGCCCGATCGTGCCATAGGCGCGCACCCGCCCGCCACCGACGCCGAAGCTCTCCGGGCCGAGGCCCAGCCCGTATTGCACCAGGCCAACGATCGCGCTCAGCGTCGGGGCGAGCAGCAGGCAGGCCACCAACCCCCAGACGCGCCAGCCAGGGCCGCGCACCAGCAGCCCGCCCGCGCCGTGCTCGCCCTGCTCCGGCGCGCCGCCGCCCGCCTGGCTCAGCGCGCGCAGCGCGAGCAGGTAGATCAGCGGCACCGTTGCCCAGCGCGCCGTCTCGCGCAGGCCCTCGACGCGGCTGTAGGGGCTAAAGGCCGCCGAGAGCGCCAGTGTCCAGACGAAGATCGCCAGTGGTACGAAGAGCCGTCCGAGCCTCAGGGGCTGCGTGGGAAAGGCCAGCGTGTGCAGGGCGAGGCTCGTCACGGCGAGCAGCAGGGCGGCCTGGGTCACGCTCAGGCCGCCGGGCAGCAGCCACAGCTCCTGGACCGGCACCGAGAGCACCGCCAGGTAGAGCGCCCACACCGGGTCGAGCAGGGCCAGGCCAGCGGCGATGGCGCCGAGCACGAGCAGTGCTGCCAGTTCGAGTGGCAGCAGGGCGATGGCAAAGCCAGGCAGCGCAGCCAGCGCGAGGGTCGCCAGCCATCCCCCGTGTCCGATCCCACGTCTCCGGAGGACGCTTCCCGCGCGCTGCATCTACAGCTCGCCTCGCCGCTGGAGTTGCTCGCGGAACCAGGGGATGGTCTGCGCCAGGCCATCGGCCAGCGGCACCTGGGGCTCCCAGCCGAGCAGCTGGCGCGCCCTGCTGATATCGGGCTGGCGCACCTGGGGGTCGTCTCTGGTACGCAGATCCCTGTTGACGATCGGGCTCTGGCTGCCGGTCAGCGCAATCACGATCTCGGCGAACTCGCGGATGGTGAACTCGCCAGGGTTGCCGATATTGACCGGATCAACGACCTCGGAGAAGAGCAAGCGATAGACACCCTCGACCAGGTCGCTGACGTACTGGAAGCTGCGGGTCTGCGAGCCATCGCCGTAGACGGTAAGCGGCTCGTGCTTGAGCGCCTGCTGGATGAAATTCGGCACCACGCGGCCATCACGCAGGCGCATGCGCGGCCCATAGGTGTTGAAGATGCGCACGATGCGCGTGTCGATGCCGTGGTAGGTGTGGTAGGCCATCGTCATCGCCTCGGCGAACCGTTTGGCCTCGTCATAGACGCCACGCGGGCCAACCGGATTGACATAACCGTAATACGTCTCCGGCTGGGGATGCACCTGCGGATCGCCATAGACCTCGGAGGTCGAGGCGAGCAGGAAGCGGGCGCCCTTGTCCTTGGCCAGGCCGAGCGCCTTATGGGTGCCGAGGGCGCCCACCTTGAGTGTCTGGATGGGCAGTTCCAGGTAGTCGATCGGTGAGGCGGGGGAGGCGAAATGCAGGATGGCGTCGAGCGGGCCATCAACATAGATATAGTTGGTGACGTCGTGCTTGATAAAGGTAAAATGCGGGTGTCCGGCGAGATGCGCGATGTTATCGGTGCTGCCGGTGATGAGATTATCCATCGCGATCACGTCGTGGCCCTCGCTGAGGAAGCGATCGGTCAGGTGCGAGCCGAGGAAGCCTGCGCCGCCGGTGATGAGCACTCGCATAGAGAGATCCTGATTCAGATTAGCGATTGGAGATTGTCGCGCAACATGTCCAGGTGCGCGTTGACGCAACGCTACCGATGGCGTGTGCTTGTGACATTGGTATCAGTACGCGCCGCGCCCGCTGAGCACGACCGGGATGACCATCAGCAGGATGCGCAGATCCATGCTGACCGACCAGTTTTCAGCGTAGTAGATATCGAGGCGGACCTGCTCATCGAAGGACATATCACTCCGTCCGAGGGCCTGTGCGAGGCCGGCGCAGCCGGGCATGACCTCGAGGCGCCGGCGGTGCCAGGTCTCGTAGCGTGCCACTTCATCGGGGAGCGCGGGGCGCGGGCCGATCAGGCTCATCTCGCCGCGCAGCACGTTCCAGAGCTGCGGGAGCTCATCGAGGCTGCTGCGGCGGAGGAAGCGCCCGATGCGCGTGATCCGCGGGTCGGAGCGGATCTTGAAGAGCGGGCCATCGGCCTCATTGTGGGCCACCAGGTCGGCCTTACGCGCCTCGGCGTCGGGCACCATGGTCCGGAACTTGTAGCAGATGAAGGTCTGCCCGTCTTTGCCGACCCGCAGCTGACGGAACAGCACCGGGCCACGCGAGTCGAGGCGGACGAGTAGCGCAATCAGCAGGGCGAGCAGCAGCGTGAATGGGGCGGTGAGCAGCACCGTGGCCACGTCGATCGTGCGTTTGAGCACCAGGTTGCCGCCGCGCAGCCGGATCTCCTTAGGCCGGAGCAGGGGAACGCCACTCAGCTGCAGCATATCCACCCGGTCGAAGCTCAGCTGGTAGAAGTCTGGAGCGACCTGGTAGCCCACGCCCAGGCGCTGGCAGATCGCCACCAGTTCCGGCAGGCGGCCGTGCTCCCAGAAGGGCAGGGCCAGAATGACCTGCTGGGCGCCACTCTGGATGATCGCCTGCTCCAGCTCGTCGATCTGGCCGAGGTGGCGGTAGACGCGGGTGGCCCGGCCCTGTTCCACGATCGGCCGGTCGTCGACATAGCCGACGAGCGTATAGCCGAGGCCGGGTGAGGAGGCGATACCACTCATCACCTGCTGGCCGAGCCCGGTGCCGCCGACCACCAGCACGCGGTCCTGGCCGATCCCGTGGGACCAGCGCCAGTGGCGTGAGCCTGCCAGCAGCAGGCGCCAGCCGCCGAGCAAGATGAAGATGCTGACCGCGGCGAAGGCGAAGATCAGGCGCGAGTAGTAGAACGGCTTGTAGAGGAAGACGAAGATGATCAGCAGGGCCAGCCCGGTCACCAGGCTATTGAAGATGATCCCGAGCTGGTCGAGCAGACTCAAGCGCGGGGCGAAGCGGTAGAGGCCCCGGGTGGTGAAGCGCAGAGCCAGGAAGAGCATCAGTGGGAGAACAGATGGTAGCAGAAACGCACTGAACTCAACCTGGTTCTGGGTTGCGACCTCAAGCACGACCCGGCTGAAGGGCTCTGGCCAATCGGCGAGGTAGCGCAGCCAGTAGGCAAACGCGAAGCCGACGAAGATCAGCGTCTGGTCGAGCGCCAGCAAGCCGACGGCCGCCAGGCGACGATGGCGCTGGCCGACGCAGAGCTGTGGCTCGCTGGCCAGCGTTGGCCGGGCAGTTCGGTGGATGCTTCTCGCCATCCGGCTTCCCCCGCAGACCCGGCGGCTCGGAGCGTGGCCTCAATCTGCCTGTCGGCACAACCTGGCATGCGCGCAGCGGTGGGCCAGGACGATCGCGTAAGCCGGACAGGCGCTGCACCGGGTGTTGCTGCGGATTGTACCACAAAGCACGACTGCAAGCAGTTACGAATGCTCATCGCCGCGCGCGGTCGTCGCGCTCCGGCGATACTCCACATACACCGAGATCCCCGGCGCCGCCGAGATGAGCAACATCAGCGCCAGCAGGCCAAGCCAGGCCATACGTTGGTTCCTCCCTGAGGCATACACTGCAGGCCAGTTCATTGATCGAGACGGCGGAGCGGCCGTTTTCGACACTGGCGGATCGGCAACAGGCGCAGCGCTGGCCCTGTCGCAGGATGGCCCCGCGCCGTTGGGAGGCGCCCTATCCTACCACATCTGCTTCACGCTGCAAGCTGGTCACGCAACCCGGCCGGGTGTGCTACCATTGGGTGCGGCAGCAGTTCATCTGGAGGAGGAGCGCCCGATGAGTGACGAGTCCGGCTCCGGCGATCAGGGTAGAGCGGATGGCGCGTATGTGTCGTCCCGGCCCACCACCCCGAGCAGCCGCGAGAGCCTGATCGAGCAGCGCATCCGCGAGGCCGAGGCGGCCGGCCAGTTTCGCAACCTGCCTGGCGCGGGCAAGCCCTTGCGGCTCGACGACGACGACCATGTGCCCGAGGAGCTCCGCGTTGGCCACCGCCTGCTGAAGAATGCCGGCTATGCCCCACCGTGGATCGAGCTCCAGCAGCGCATCCGCGCGGAGCAGGCGGAGCTCGAGCGCTGGCGCAGCCGGGTTCGTGGGCGCTGGGCGCAGACGGGCGCGCTGGAGCGCGCGCGCATCCATGCCGAGCATGAGCAGCGACTGCGCGATCTGAACCGCCAGATCAGCCTCTACAACCTCATCGCGCCGCCCGCGGCCGGCCAGTTGCCGCTCTACCGGCCAGACGACCTGTAGGGCCGCAGCATTGGCTGCGCCAGTGCTGCGGCCCCCCTGGCTGCGCCAGTGCTGCGGCCCCCCTTACGCCGCGCGGGCGGCGTGGGGCTTGATCTCCTCGGTGCCCTCGGTGGCATTCTCGATGCGCGCCACCGCATCGCGTGGCAGCACGACGCGGAAGCTGCCCCGATACTGCTCCCATCGGGTGAGGATCGCGGCGCCGCGCGGGCTTCCGGTGAGTTCCACGTGGCGGCGGATGAGTTGCTGGATGCGCGCCTCATCGCGGGCGGTGAGCGGTCGCAACTCGATCAGCTGCGGGTTGTAGCGGCGCTCGAAGGTGCCAGGCTCATCGAAGACATAGGCGATGCCGCCAGTCATGCCGGCGCCGAAGTTGCGCCCGGTCGGCCCGAGGATGAGGACGGTACCGCCGGTCATATACTCACAGCCGTGGTCACCCACGCCCTCAACGACGGCGGTTGCCCCACTATTGCGCACGGCGAAGCGCTCGCCGACCTGGCCGGCGGCGTAGAGTTCGCCGCCGGTGGCGCCGTAGAGCAGCGTATTGCCGGCGATCACGTTCTCGTGCCAGGCGAAGCGGGCCTGGGTGTCAGGCGCGATGGTGATCACGCCGCCGTTCATGCCCTTGCCCACATAGTCGTTGGCCTCGCCGATGAGGCGCAGTTCGACGCCTGGCGCATTGAAGGCGCCGAAGCTCTGCCCGGCGCTGCCGCGCAGGGTGATCGTGATCGTGCCGCTGGGCAGCCCCTTGTCGCCGTAGATCTGGCCGATCGCGCCGGCGAGGCGCGTGCCGACGCTGCGGTCGCGGTTGCGGATGCGATAGTTCAGGCTCACCGGGCCGCGGGCGGCCAGCGCACCGCGCGTGTCCTGCATGATGCGGTCGTTGAGACTGTCCTCGGCGGGGAGCTGGTTGCCCTTGCCACTGTGGCGGATCTCGCGCCCGGCGATCAGACGGGCGGCGCCAAGCACGGGTGAGAGGTCGAGCTCATCGGCGGCGGGAATGCCCGTGCGACGCTGGCGCAGCAGGTCGGTGCGGCCCACTGCTTCGTCAAGCGAGCGCAGGCCGAGGCTGGCGAGCAACTCGCGGATCTCCTGGGCCAGGTAGCGGAAGAAGGCCATGACCATCTCGGGCTTGCCGGGGAACTTGGCCCGCAGTTCGGCCCGCTGGGTAGCGATGCCGACCGGGCAGGTGTTGTTGTGGCAGGCGCGCGCCATGATGCATCCCTCGGCCACCAGCGCCGCGGTGCCGAAGGAGAACTCATCGGCGCCAAGCAGGGCGGCCATCACCACATCGCGGCCCGTCTTCAGCCCGCCGTCGGCGCGCACGCGCACGCGGCCGCGGAGCCCGTTGAGCACCAGGGTCTGCTGGGTCTCGGCCAGGCCGAGCTCCCAGGGCACGCCGACGTTCTTGATGCTGCTGAGCGGCGCGGCGCCGGTGCCGCCCGCGTGGCCGCTGATCAGGATGATGTCGGCGTAGCCCTTGGCCACGCCCGCCGCAACGGTGCCGACGCCCGCGGTGGCGACGAGCTTGACACTGACGCGCGCGGTGGGATTCACCTGCTTGAGGTCGTAGATCAGCTGGGCCAGATCCTCGATGCTGTAGATGTCGTGGTGCGGTGGCGGCGAGATCAGGGCCACGCCCGGGACGGTATGGCGGATGCGGGCGATCTCTTCGTTGACCTTGTGGCCGGGGAGCTGGCCGCCCTCGCCGGGCTTGGCCCCCTGGGCCATCTTGATCTGCAGCTCACTGGCGCTGGCGAGGTAGGCGGGCGTTACCCCGAAGCGGCCCGAGGCCACCTGCTTGATGCGGCTGTTGCGCTCGTCCTTGAAGCGATCGGCGTCCTCGCCGCCCTCACCGCTGTTGGCCAGCGCGCCGAGACGGTTCATGGCGATCGAGAGCGTCTCGTGCGCCTCTTTGCTGGTCGAGCCGTGGCTCATAGCGGCGGTGCTGAAGCGCTTGACGATCGTTTCCACCGGCTCGACCTCGTCCAGGGGAACGGGCGGGCCGGCCGGGACGAACTCGAGCAGGTCGCGCAGATCGGTAGGTGGGCGGCCATTGACCAGGTCGGCATAGGTGCGGTAGGTGGCGTAGCCCTCGGCGCTGAGCTGGTCGTGGCTATCGCCGTTGAGTGCGTGCTTGTTCTGCACTGCCCGGTGCAGGGCGTGGACCACGGCGGGGCTGAAGGCGTGGTACTCGCCGTC
>Ga0272446_1002321_pt1 | contig 26141 bp, 19 predicted proteins | sample YNPCB0061_FD_194587 | JGI IMG/M metagenome (GOLD analysis project Ga0272446, IMG submission 194587) | Hot spring microbial mat communities from Yellowstone National Park, WY, United States - YNP-CB-006-1 | ecosystem: Environmental > Aquatic > Thermal springs > Hot (42-90C) > Sediment | place...
TCCCAAACCCTCCCAGGGGCCGGGGCCTGGGTGCGCGGGCCTCCGGCCCGCGTCCGCGGGGGTAGGGGGAAACCCGGTTTCCCCACACCTCTCGCCGAGGGCGTATGTTCACGTCAGGCCAGCCGGTTGCAGCGCTTGCCGCAACCACTGCTCATGGTACCGTAAAACTGCCGGCGGCTGGAGCGGCACAACTTGACCTCTATCCTATCATACGTTAGCGATATTACCCAGCGCGCCCTCGCGACTGGTGAGGCGCCCGGGCGGCCCCACCGTTCCGCTCGCCGCCGCAGACCGGCCCTGGTTCCGCCGGAGCGCGCGCCCGCCACGGGCGGATGGCGCTGCGGCGAGACGTCGTAGCCTCTCCACCCCTCGACGGCAACCCGGATGTGAGCCGGGTTTAACATTTCTTTGCAAAGACTGTTGACAGGCGCGACAAAACCGCGTATACTAGTCTTGTGCAAAGCGTGGACAAATATGTGCAACAGGGTGTGCAACACCACAGGTTCGTGAGCCTGCCGCCCGGAGAGGAAACTGACCAATGATTAACGTTACGCGCCAGGCCTATCTGGAAGGCTTTACTCCCGCGGAGATTTTCGCCACTCTCTCCGACTCGCAGGCTATCGCCCATATTCTGCCCCGCGTGCAGCGGGTTGAGGTCACCCGGCGCGACGATGCTGCCCGCACCGCCCGTCTCGTGACCTATATGAACATCGGCGGCATCTTCGGCACCATCCGCTCCGAGGGCGAACTGTCCTGGGACGATGACCGCGCCATTCGCTTCAAGGTGCGCACCCCCGTGCAGGTCGAAACGTCCTGGGAACTGTTGCCGGTCAGGACCGGCACCGATATTCAGTTGACTACCTCGCTGAACCTCGCGCCCATGCTTGGCCCTATGGCGGCCTTCGTTCCCACCCAGCAGGTCAGCGATATGATGGCGACCGAGCTGGAAGGGGTGCTCAAGGCTCTCGCTCGCCGCATGCGCGAGAGTCGGCTCCAGGAACGCGCCATCGCCGCATAGACACCCTTATATCCTTATATTGTACGATATAATAGACCTCGCGGGCACTGTCAACCCGCGAGGTCTTTCCGTTGGAGGTGTTCACATTTCTCCTGCATAGAAGCTAAGCCGTTCACAGGAGGGTTTGGGAGGGCTACGCCCTCAAGCGGGGGGAGGGGGAAACCGGGTTTCCCCCTCCTCCCACCCGGTGGGAGGGGCTGGGAGGTATGTTCATCCCGTCGGTGTGCGGCGCGAGCCGCATGGACGGCTACCGTGAACATGGGGGAACCAGGTTCCCCCATACCCCCGCCCGCGGGAGGGCCTGGCTCTCACGCAGGGGTATGGGGAAACCGGGTTTCCCCACGCCCCCGCCCGCGGGAGGGCCTGGCCCTCAAGCAGGGGTATGGGGAAACCCGGTTCCCCCATACCCTCACCCATGAAACACGCCTGAAGCGCATGCAGCTACCGTTTCTCAACCTCTATCGTCACGGCTTCGCGCGGGTCGCGGTAGCCGTGCCCGCTGTGCGCGTGGCCGACCCGCTCTTCAACGCCGAACGCACCATCGCCCTGGCGCGGCGCGCCAGTGATGCCGGCGCGGCGGTGGCGCTCTTTCCCGAACTGGGGCTCTCGGCCTACACCAATGAGGATCTCTTTCACCAGGCCACCCTGCTCGAGGCCGCCCTCGCGGCCCTGGGCCAGGTGATGGTCGCCAGCGCCGGGCTGCGCCCCCTGTTGCTGGTGGGCGCGCCCCTGGCCGTCGAGGGCAAGCTCTTCAACTGCGCCGTCGCCATTCACGCCGGGCGCGTCCTCGGGGTGATCCCCAAGAGCTACCTGCCCAACTACCGCGAGTTCTACGAGAAACGGCACTTCGCCGCCGCCCGCGCCGCCCTGAGCGACAGCATCGCCCTCTTCGACGCCAGCGTTCCCTTCGGCCCCGATCTGCTCTTCGTGGCCCGGGATCTGCCCGCCCTCGCCATCCACGCCGAGATCTGCGAGGATGTGTGGACGCCCGTGCCGCCCAGTTCCTACGCCGCCCTCGCCGGGGCCACCGTGCTCTGCAACCTCTCGGCCAGCAACATCACCATCGGCAAGGCCGATTATCGCCGCGCCCTCTGCGCCGCCCAATCCGGCAAATGCCTGGCGGCCTACCTCTACTCCGCCGCCGGTCCCGGCGAAAGCACCACCGATCTGGCCTGGGATGGCCACGCTCTGATCTACGAAAACGGCGAGTGCCTCGCCGAGTCGCCACGCTTCGCCGGCGACGAACAGATCGTCTTCGCCGATGTGGACCTGGAACGCCTGCTGCAGGAGCGCATGCGCCAGACCAGTTTCGGCGACGCCGCCAGCGACTATCACGCGCGCTTGCACGCCTTCCGCCGCGTGCCCTTCGCCTTTGAACCGCCCGAGGGAGCGTTGCCCCTGCTGCGGGCCATCGAGCGCTTCCCGTATGTGCCCAATGACCCCGCTACCCGCGATGAACGTTGCTACGAGGCCTACAATATCCAGGTGCACGGCCTGATGCAACGGCTCAGGGCCACCGGCATCAACAAGGTGGTCATCGGCGTCTCCGGCGGCCTCGACAGCACCCAGGCGCTGATCGTCGCCGCCAGGACGATGGACCGCCTCGGCCTGCCGCGCGCCAACATTCTCGCCTATACGCTGCCGGGCTTCGCCACCAGCGAACGCACCCGCGCCAATGCCCACGCGCTGATGCGCGCCCTCGGGGTGAGCGCCGGCGAGATCGATATCCGCCCCTCGGCCCTGCAAATGCTCCGCGACATCAACCATCCCTACGCCCAGGGCGAGCCGGTCTTCGATGTAACCTTCGAGAATGTCCAGGCCGGGGAACGCACTTCGCATCTCTTCCGCCTGGCCAACTTCCATCAGGCCCTCGTCCTCGGCACCGGCGACCTGAGCGAACTGGCCCTGGGATGGTCCACCTATGGCGTCGGTGACCATATGTCGCACTACAACGTCAATGCATCAGTGCCGAAAACGCTCATTCAGCATCTCATTCGCTGGGTGATCCGCTCGGGCCAGTTCGACGAAGCGACGAACGCTACGCTGCTCTCCATCCTCGATACCGAGATCTCGCCTGAACTGGTGCCGGCCCGCGACGGCGCGGCCCAGGCCCCGGCCCAACACACCGAGGCGCTCATCGGCCCCTACGCCTTGCAGGACTTTAACCTCTACTACCTCACCCGCTTCGGCTTTCGTCCGAGCAAGGTCGCCTTTCTCAGCTACCACGCCTGGGCCGACGCGACGCGCGGCGCCTGGCCCGAAGGTCTGCCCGAGAGCAAACGGGTGGCCTATGACCTGCCGACGATCAAGCGCTGGCTGGAGGTCTTCCTGTACCGCTTCTTCCAGATCAGCCAGTTCAAGCGCTCGGCGCTGCCCAATGGCCCCAAGGTCGGCTCGGGGGGCTCGCTCTCGCCCCGCGGCGACTGGCGCGCCCCCAGCGATTCGAGCGCCCGCGTGTGGCTGGAGGAACTGCGCGCCAACGTGCCCGATGCGCCGCAGGAAGGCTAGGCGCTTTTCCGAATAATCAAGGTTATCCGCTTATGTTCCCCCAGGGCAGCGCCCTCCCGGACTCTGCCCCGAGGCAGGGGCGTGGGGCAACCTGGTTGCCCCACCCTCCCGCCAGAGAGGAAGGAGAGACGCATGCGCGTCCTTGTGTACGATACCCATTCCTACGATCGCACCTTTCTCGACCAGGCCAACCAGGGTCGCCACCAGTTGGAGTACACCTCGGCCCAACTCGACCCCCACACCGCGACCCTGGCCCAGGGCTTCGACGCCGTCTGTCTCTTCGTCAACGACCGGGCCGATGCGCCGGCCATCGAGCGTCTGGCCAGCGGCGGCGTGCGCATGATCGCCCAGCGCTCCACCGGCTTCAACAATATAGACCTGCTCGCCGCCCAGCGTCACGGGATCACGGCGATGCGCGTCGGCTACTACTCGCCCTATTCGGTCGCCGAGTTCGCCGTCGGCCTGTTGCAGACCCTCAACCGGCGCATCCACCGGGCCTACAACCGCACCCGCGAGTTCAACTTCCGCCTGGCCGGTCTCCTGGGCCACGACCTGCACGGGCGCACCGTCGGCGTGGTGGGCACCGGCAAAATCGGCGCGATCTTCGCGCGCATTATGCACGGCTTCGGCTGCCCCCTGCTAGCCTACGATGTGCGCGAAAATCCCGAGTGCCTGGCCCTGGGCGCCACCTATGTGAGCCTGGAAGAATTGCTGCGTCGCGCCGACATTATCAGCCTGCACGTCCCTCTGCTCCCCGAGACCCACCATATGATCAACGCCGCGACCCTGGCGCTGATGAAGCCCGGGGTGATGCTGGTCAACACCAGTCGCGGCGGCCTGATTGACACCGAGGCCCTGATTGCCGCCATCCAGCGCGGGCACGTCGGCGCCGTGGCCCTCGATGTCTACGAGGAAGAGGAAGGCAAGTTCTTCCGCGATCTCTCCGACACGGTGATAGATGACGAGGTGCTGGCCCGCCTGATGACCTTCCCCAATGTGCTCGTCACCAGCCACCAGGCCTTCTTTACCTACGAGGCCATGACCACCATCGCCGAGACGACCATCCGCAACCTCACCGACTTCGAGGAGGGACGCGAAAACGAGAACCTGCTGCGCCCCGTCTAGCGCGATGACGGCCCACACGCCAACCTCGGCAAGCGGCCCGCCCCGTAACCTCCTCCCGCGCCATGCGGTACACACATTGCGGATGGGTTGCGAAAACGGGGGGCCACATGCTCGCCAAGGTTCACAGTTGCGCCGTCATCGGCCTGGAAGGCCTCGTGGTCGAGGTCGAGGTAGACATCGCCCAGGGATTGCCGTCGTTCGCCGTCGTTGGCCTGGGTGACGCGGCGGTGCAGGAGAGCCGCGAACGGGTCCGCTCGGCGGTGCGCAACTCGGGGCTGACCTTCCCGATGAAACGCCTCACGGTGAACCTGGCCCCCGCCGACCTGCGCAAGGCCGGACCGGCCTATGATCTGCCGATCGCCGTGGGCCTGGCGCTGGCTTCGGGCCAGGTGTTCGGCGCCACCGAGGGGGCCGCCTTTATCGGCGAGCTTGGCCTTGACGGAGGGGTGCGCCACATCGAGGGCGTGCTGCCGATGGCCGCGGTCGCCCGCCAGCACGGCCTCACCACGCTCTACGTGCCGGTTGAAGACGCCGCCGAAGCCAGTCTGGTCGAAGGCATCACCGTCATCCCCGTGCGGAGCCTGGCCGAACTGCTCGCCCACATCAGCGGCGAGCGGCCCATCGCCCCCTACCTCAGCCAGATGCGCCACCTCCCCGAAGAGGAGACCTTCCCGGTCGACTTCCAGGACATCAAGGGGCAGGAACACGTCAAGCGGGCGCTGGAAGTGGCCGCCGCCGGCGGCCACAACCTGCTGATGTCGGGCACGCCTGGCTCGGGCAAGACGATGATGGCCCGCGCCCTGATCTCGATCCTGCCCCCCCTGCGCCTCGACGAGGCCCTGGAAGTGACCAAGATCTACAGCGTGTGCGGCCAGTTGCCCAGGGACACCCCCCTGGTGCGCCGCCGGCCCTTCTGCGCGCCGCACCACACCACCTCCATCGCCGGGCTGGTGGGCGGCGGCGCGGGACGCGCCCGTCCGGGCATGATCAGCATGGCCCATCGAGGCGTGCTGTTCCTCGACGAATTGCCCGAGTTCGGCCCCAAACTCGAGGTCCTGCGGCAACCGCTGGAGGAGCGGGTGGTTATCCTCAGTCGCTCCTCCGGGACCATTACCTACCCGGCGGCGGTGATGCTGGTCGCCGCCCAGAATCCCTGCCCCTGTGGCTGGCACGGCGATCCCGAACGCCAGTGCACCTGCTCGCCGGCGATGGTCACGCGCTACCAGAAGCGCATCTCCGGGCCACTGCTCGACCGGCTGGACATCCACGTTGACGTGCCGCGGGTGAACTACGAGAAGCTCAGCAGTAACCGCCTGGGCGAGCCATCGCGGTCGATCCGCGAGCGGGTGATCGCCGCCCGCGAGCGCCAGAATCAGCGTTTCGGCGGCGCGGGGGCGCGCGTCAACGCCGACATGGGCCCGGCCGACATCCGGCGCCACTGCCAGCTCGACGGGGCGGGGCAGGCGCTCATGAAGGCCGCCGCGCGGCAGATGAACCTCTCGGCGCGCGGCTACCACCGCGTCATCAAGCTCGCCCGCACCATCGCCGACCTGGCCGGCGCCGAGCAGATCGGCCCGGCCCACCTGGCGGAGGCCGTCCAGTACCGGCCCCGCCGGATGGAATGAGAACCAACGGGATGAACAAAGCTCGTCTCTAGGAGGGCTGCGCCCTCCCAAACCCTCCCACCGGGTGGGGATGGGGAAACCGGGTTTCCCCATCCCCCTGCGCGAGGGCTACGCCCTTCCAGACCCTCCCGCGGGCAGGGGCGTGGGGAAACCTGGTTTCCCCACCCCCCTCGCCGAGGGCGTATGTTCACGTTAGAAGCACCTATGCCTCACATGTCACCACTTCCTCTTCCCAGCGCTCCCTGCCCGCCCGCCAACAACCCCGAGGCCATCCTGCACTGGCTCTACTGGCAGCACCTCCGAGCCGGACGGATCGAACCGCGACGCGAACACGCCGATCCCTTCTGGCGGCGCATCGCCGAGAAACGCCACGACCGGCAGCGCCTGGCCGCCAGTCTCCGCGCCGACCCGGAACGCGAGACGCGCCTGGGTCGCATCGCCAGCGTGCTGGGTCTCGACCTTTCGGGGTTGGATCTTGAGGCGCAGATCGAGACGGTCGTGCGCGCCTTTGTGCCGATGCGGTACCATATCAGTGGAGAACTGGAACTGTTGGGGGAGGTCGAACGGGCCGCCGAGGTGCTCGTGGCAACGTATTGAGGCCACAGCGGGTGGTTCCTGGTCCGCAACATCCAGGCATCCACGATCCGAAATGGTATAATCCGAATGAAAAAGGGTTTTCTTGGGAGGGCGTGGCCCTGCCAAACCTTTCCGCGGGCCGGAGTGTGGGGAAACCCGGTTTCCCCACACCCCGCTCCGAGGGGCTATGTTCACCTCAGTTGTCCATGCGATTCGCGCACAACACCCGATGAACATCGCCTGGGAGCGCGGGCGTCCCGCCCGCGGCGCGGCTCCGCGGGCAAGGTGACGGCCCCCCTCCCCAGCCCTCCCCCCGCTGGGGGGAGGGAGTCCGGCGCCTCCCCCCAGCGGGGGGAGGTTAGGAGGGGGGGTCAGCGCCGCATGCGCGTAGGTGAGCAGCCTAAGTTCACGGTAGCCGTCCATGCGGCTGCGCCGCACACCGCCGCGATGAACATACGGTTGTTCCTGGGAGGGCTGCGCCCTCCCAAACCCTCCCGCGGGCGGAGGGATGGGGGAACCTGATTCCCCCATGTTCACGTTAGATCTACCCAATGGTGCAGTGTGTCAATGGATGCGTTGGTATACGATGCCTGGTGAGCGCCAGGCTTCTAGTGTGGCGTCACCGTGATGAGCAAAGGAGCAACCTATGGGTCTCTTTGAACGCAAAAGCGCCCCCGAGAGCGCAATTGAACAGGTGGAGAGCAGCGCCGTGGCCGCCGTCGAGCAACTGGCCCAGACGATCCGCGAGCGGGTAGACAGCGAAACCGGGCAGCAAATCGCCAATCTGCTCACGCGCCTGGCCGAGCGGGTAGACGCGATGGATCTGGCCGCGCAGATGGAGAAGGCCGCCCAGCGCGTCGGCGAGCAGGTCGAACATACCGGCGAGCAACTGGCCGCCCTCGGGGCCAGATCGGTCCCCGAGCAGCCGTCAGGATGGATCACCCCTTCGTTGATCGGCTTTATGCTCGGCCTGGGCACAGGCATCGTGCTGGACCGCTTCGTCTTCAGCCAGCAAGAGGGGAAGCCTGTCTAGTCCCGATACCTTTTTATGGTCTTTGAGTACATACTCCGCTCTAGCCCGCGCAGGCGGGCTTCGCATCCCGTAGCCGAGGGCTTTAGCCCCACGTCCAGCCCCGCATACCGGATTAATTTCTCAAAGACCATCAAATAACAGTTCACACCTACGTTACCGCCGGAGGGGTGCGGGGCGCAGCCCTTCCGCACCCCTTCACCACATACCTCCTGTTATATGACAGGACTTACGCGGTCGCCTTCCGGCGGGGAATGGTGGAGGGCCGCAGGTCCTCCACCAACCGGTTGTTGCCCGCCGGCGGCGGGCGGGCCGTGAGTGTTTCGCCAGACCGCCTGGCCGCCGCGGGCGGGAAACGGGGTATGCGGGGAGGCGAAGCCTCCCCCCCACCCCTCCACCGCGTACGTCCTGTTATAGGGTCTGCTCTCGCCCGGGAAGGCCGAAGCATGGGCTGCGCCGATGCTTCGGCCTTCGTGTGCGGCGCAGCCAGGAGACCATCCAACCTATGTTCCCACAGGTGACCATCAGCGGAGGGGCCTATGCGCGCGGATGGGCCTACGGCGCCGCGGTCGCGCCCCTGATCCGCCACAGTATCGCCAGTTACGCCCGGCTCTTCGCCGCGCGACGGGGAATGGACTGGGCGACCAGTCAGGCCGAGGCGCTGCGCTTCGTGCCCCTGCTCGCCGCTGTGGCCCCCGATCTGCTGGAGGAGATGCGCGGCATCGCCGATGGCGCCGGCTACGCCCTGGGCGAAATCATCGCGATCAACGCGCGCACCGAGTTGCTGGCCGGCATCGCCCCTGGCAGCTATCACCCCGATGGCCCGGCCGCGCGCGCCCGGAACCGCCTGGCCGGCGTGCCTGAACATCCCCCTGAGCCAGGAGAAACGGGGTTGCCGTCCACGCGGGCCGCGGACGACGGCGAATGCACCACCGTGGCGGCGACGGGCGCCGCGACCCTGGCCGGCGAAACCTTTCTGGCGCAGACCTGGGACTGGCAGGGCGACCAGCGCGCCGCATGCCTGCTGTTGCGGGTGCGCGCCCCTGGCGAACCTGAGATCCTGACCCTGACCGAAGCGGGGATGCTTGCCAAGTGCGGCCTGAACGGGGCCGGCGTGGCGGTCGCGCTGAACCTGCTCCGCTCGCGCAAGGATGGCCGCGACGTGGGGATGCCGGTGCATGTGCTGCTGCGCAAGATGCTCCAGGGGCCGGACTTCGCCGCGGCGCGGGCATGCGCCGAACTGGCCGCGCCGGGCGCTTCGTCGTGCGTCACCCTGGCAAGCGACCGTGGCAACCTGGTGAGCCTGGAGATCACCCCCGACGGCGTGGCGGAAGTGCCTGCTGAGGCAGGGCTCCTGGCGCATGCCAACCACTGCCTTGACCGGCGCGCGGCGGCGGGTGAGTGCCCGCTGGAACCAACCTCGACCACGCGGGAGCGCCTGGGGCGAGCCTGGGACCTGTTGCGCGGCGGCGCCGGGCGGCTCGACGTCGCGGCGCTCCAGGCCATTCTGAGGGACCACGAGGGCGCGCCGCGCTGCATCTGCCGGCACCCCGACCCCCGCGTGCCCCGCCTGGACCGGGCCGAGAGCATCTGCGGCCTGGTGATGGATCTGCGGGCGCGGGTTATGCACGTGGCGCCAGACGTACCGTGCATGGCGCCTTTCACGCCGGTGGCGCTGTAGAGCAACGACACCCGGCGCTTCTCCCTTTCTGTGCAGCCGTCCGTGCGGCTCCGCCGCACACGAACATGATGAAAAAGTTTGTTCCTGGGAGGGCTTTGCCCTCCCAAAGCCTCCCACCCGGTAAGTGTTCACATGTCTCCCGGGAGCGCGGGCATCTTGCCCGCGGAGACGCGACGAGGGCGGGACGCCCGCGCCAGGAATGAAAAAGGTTGTTCCTGGGGGGGCTTTGCCCTCCCAAACCCTCCCACCGGATGATGGTATGGGGAAACCAGGTTTCCCCATACCCCTGCCCCAGGAGACTATGTTCACGTTGTGGAACGCTTTTCTTATTGCAAATCTCTCGTGTCATATATACAATAGGCCCATGCGGCGCAGCCGCATGGACGGCTGAGATGAATATGGGGGAACCAGGTTCCCCGATACCCCCGCCCGCGGGAGGGTTTGGGAGGGCTTTGCCCTCCCAAGAAAAACCTGGTGTCATCCTGTTAGGAGTGTGGGGAAACCCGGTTTCCCCACACCCCTGCCCGCGGGAGGGTTGGGCAGGGCCACGCTCTCACCCAGGGGTAGGGGGAAACCAGGTTTCCCCCTACTCCCACCCGCGGGAGGGTTTGGGAGGGCGCAGCCCGTGCGCAGGGGTCTGGGGAAACCGGGTTTCCCCAGACCTCCACCCGGTGGGAGGGTTTGAGAGGGCTTTGCCCTCCCAAGACTCACATTCTTTCGGCAAGCTGGTTCCGCGCAGGGTCGCCGCTTGAAACAAAGGAGTGAAGACGGCTATGGAAGGCGTCACCGTTCCCCTCGCGCTGCAAGACTACATGACGGTCATCTTCTCGGCCCTTGGTCTGGCCATCCTCACCCGCATGGTTTACCAGCTCAATCGGGAGTTAGGGCGCCTGGCGCTCGCCGGCACGGCGCTGATCGTGCTGGGGGGCTTTCTGAAGGCGAGCGGCAAGCTGGTCAGCGCCGCCGGCGGCCCCGATGTGGCGCTGCTCCATCAGGGCCTCTTTCCGCTCATCGCGCCCGGCTTCGCGCTCATGGCCTGGTCACTCTACCACATCCGCCGGGTGTTCCGCGATCAGCCGCCGTTGCCACGGCCCTGGCTCACGCCCGCGATCGTCATCGCGGTGGTTGGCGTGGGCGCAACGGCCCTGGCTCTGGCCGGGGGGCCGTGGAAGGTGCCGCTGATCCTCCTGGCCACTGTCGGCAACGTAGGCATGCTCGTCATGCTGGCCCTCGCCGCCTGGGGCCGCAAGATGTGGTTCACCGGCTCGCTCTTCGTGGTTACGTTGCTCGTCGTCCTGCTCATGTCGCAACTGGCCAACATGAAAGACGTGTCGATCGGGATGATCTGGTTCGAGCAGATCACCCAGACGATAGCGCAGATGCTCTTTGCCCTGGCCGCCTGGAACTACAGCCAGAAGGTCGAAGCGACCTACGCCCGCCCCCTGGCTGCCCAGACAGCGTGACACGCATCAACTGGTTGTCCCCGCCCCCTCTCCGCTTGACAGAAAGAGGGTTGGAGGGGGGGAGGGCCAACCGGCCATGCTCAATCTTTATGAGCCGCCGAGCGGGGGAGCATGGAAGACGTTGCCTCACATCCCCTCCACGCCCTCTTCGTCGCCAATCGCGCCGCCGGGTAGCCGAGACCTAACGATAAGCGAAGAGGTATTTACGCCCGCTCAGATTGTTCTGGCTATACTCATGGCAGGCTAGCCAGCGCCAGACGCCTCTGAGAGGAGCGGAGATGTGTAGCTTGCGTTTGTGGCGCGCCGGCGGTCTGTTGGCGACGGTCTTGCTTGTTGCCAGCATACTGGCCGGTTGTAGCGCCGGTCCTTCCACGGCTGCCCTGCTCGATCCCCCGCCACCCGCCTCGCCCTCGCCAATACCGGCCCCAGACGATCCAGATCTGGGCCGGCAACTCTTCACCGGCCAGATCGCCGTGCCTGGTTTTGTGGCGTGCATCGGCTGTCACAGCGTCGATGCTGCCGGACGCGCGGGGATCGGCCCGAACCTGGCGACCATCGGGCAGGTCGCTGGCCAGCGGGTCACCGGGATGACGGCTGCCGAGTACATTGAACGCTCGATCCGTTTTCATGATGAGTTTGTGGTTCCAGGCTATGGCCCGGGGATCGCGCGGGGCGCGCTGGGGGGCAGAGATTTCGACGAAGTGCTGAGCGACGCCCAGGTGCTCGCTCTGGTAACTTACCTGATGAGCCTGCCCGCCGGCCCATCCGGCGCCAACCCTACCTCAGGCATCGCGGTGGCGCGTGCCTCGCCGCCACCAGGCGCCGCGACGCCAGCGGGCAGAGCAAGCGCCACGCCAACTCCCACCGCCAGCGCTACGACGAGCGCCGCGCCAACCCCCACCGCCAGCACTACGACGGGCGCCACGCCAACTCCCACCGCCAGCCCCACCTCGGGCGCCACGCCAACCTCCACGGCGAGCGCCACCCCGGCGGCAACCAGCACCTCGACGGCAAGCCCGACGCCGGCACGGACCCCGGTCGCGACTCCCACGGCGCCACCCTCGCCAACACCGCTACCTGCCCCGACGCCAACGCCGGTCGCAACGCCTACCGCGCTTGCCGTCGCCGCGTCCCCGACATCAGCGCCGTTACCCTCGGCGCCTGACGACCCCAATCTTGCTCGCTACGCCGGGTGCGTGAGCTGCCACAACCAGCATCCGCAACAGGTACGCATGCCCCACCCGCTGAATCCCACCTGCAACGAGTGCCATCGCGGATCGCCGAACCGCATCGGCTGCCCGACATGTCACAGCATGCATGCTGTTGACAACAAGCACGAAGCCATACCCGATCTTGCCTGCGCAACATGCCATAAGTAGCGACGGTCCGATCGGCCGGTCGCCCACGCCCCCGACGACGCACGTGTTCACCTTGCGCCTGGGAGCAAGGGCGTCTTGCCCGCGGAGACGCGACGAGGGCGGAACGCCCGCGCTCCCAGGCTCGTGTATCACCCCAGCCGTCTATGCGGTCGCGCCGCACATCGACGGGATGCACATATGGTGCTTCCTGGGAGGGCTGCGCCCGCCCACACCCCCCTGCGGGCGGGGGCGTAGGAAAACCCGGTGTTCCCATACCCCTCTCCGAGGGCTGCGCCCTCCCACACCCCCCTGCGGGCGGGGGCGTGGGAAAACCCGGTTTTCCCATACCCCTCTCCGAGGGCTGTGCCCTCACCCTCACCGACACTTCACCACACCCTGCAAGTTGTATGCCAGGGTAGTGGTACAATAATGTTAAGCGCGATTATGCGTGGCTTCGAGAAGTTCAGCCTCAGGTGCGTTGCAAACCGGCTTGAGAATCGGGCCTTCACCGCACTGGAATGGAAGCCGATGGTTCTGATTGCGACCCTCTGCGCCCCGACGCGCGTTGCGCTGACGCGCCTGGTTGCGCGTCGAGGCATGACCGCCCTGGTCTGTTTCGATGGCGCGGCGGCAGTGGCCGCCGGGCGCGCGCAACGCGGCGAGTTGCGCGGCGCGATCCTCGATGCCGACCTGCCTTCGATGAGCGGACCGGAAGTCGCCCGCGCCCTGGAAGACGAGGTTGGCCCCCTGCCAACCTTTGTCCTCGCTCCTCCTTCTGTCCCATTGCCATGCAACCCGTCCGGCATCAGCAACGATGAGTTGACGCGGATCGATGCCTGGCTGGCGAGGCTCGCGCCTGGTCCACTCCTGGATCGGCATCCGGTTCCCGAACCCGCCCTGGCCCTCGAGGATGCGGGCTTCTAGCGCCCATACTTTTCAAATAAGCTGACTATCCCCTCTCCAGCCCTCACCCGCTGGGGGCGGGAACCCGGCTCCTCCCCCCAGCGGGGGGAGGCTGGGAGGGGGGCAGCACGCGGCGAACGGTGTTCACCTCAGCCGTCCATGCGGCTCCGCCGCACAACGCCGTAATGAACATACGGTTGTTCCTGGGAGGGCTGTGCCCTCCCAAACCCTCCCAGGGGCCGGGGCCTGGGTGCGCGGGCCTCCGGCCCGCATCCGCAGGGGATGGGGAAACCCGGTTTCCCCCCCTCGCCGAGGGCGTATGTTCACGTTAGCCGTCCATGCGGCTCCGCCGCACAACGCCGTAATGAACATACGGTTGTTCCTGGGAGGGCTGCGCCCTCCCAAACCCTCCCAGGGGCCGGGGCCTGGGTGCGCGGGCCTCCGGCCCGCATCCGCAGGGGATGGGGAAACCCGGTTTCCCCCCCTCGCCGAGGGCGTATGTTCACGTTAGGAGGGGTGCGCCCCGGGAACCTCCGGGCGGCAGACGCCGGGGCCGGCGGCGTAGGGGCGGGGAAACCCCGCCCCTACGCCGGCCCGCCTCCAGGCAGGGGGGGCGCCCCCCAAACCCTCCCGCGGGCAGGGGGTGTGGGGAAAACCGGTTTCCCCATCCCCCTGCGGGGCGGGGGCGTGGGGAAACCCGGTTGCCCCACACCCCTCGCCGAGGGCGTATGTTCACGTTAGGAGGGGTGCGCCCCGGGAACCTCCGGGTGGCAGACGCCGGGGCCGGCGGCGTAGGGGCGGGGAAACCCCGCCCCTACGCCGGCCCGCCTCCGGGCAGGGGGGGCGCCCCCCAGACCCTCCCGCGGGCGGGGGGATCGGGAAACCCGGTTTCCCCATATCCCTGCGGGGCGGGGGTGTGGGGAAACCCGGTTGCTCCACACCCCCGCTCCAAAGGACCAGGGGTAGCGGAGTACTTGCTCAAAGACCATGCGCCCCCCGGCCAGCATGGCATACGGGATGATATGAGCCCTGACATCTGCATAGGAGGTTGACCCAATGAGCCGGCTGGAACAGACCATTGCCCAGATCGCTCCCCTCAACGGTGAAGCCATGACCGCGGCGCGCGCGCGCCAGGCTGTGCTCACGAAGCCCCAGGGCGCGCTGGGGCGCCTGGAGACGCTGGCGACGCAGATCGCCGGAATCACCGGCAATCCGCGCCCGCGTCTGCTCGAGCCGGCGGTGGTGGTAATGGCCGGCGACCACGGCGTGGCTGCGCAGGGTGTGAGCCTCTACCCCGCCGAAGTTACGCCGCAGATGGTGCTGAACTTTCTCCGTGGCGGCGCGGCGATCAACGTGCTGGCGCGCCACGTTGGCGCGCGGGTGGTCGTGGTTGACATAGGTGTGGCGGTCGATCTGCCACCTCACCCCGACTTGCTGGTGCGCAAGATTGCTCACGGTACCCGGGATTTCAGCCGCGAGCCGGCAATGAGTCGCGAGCAGGCTCAACAGGCCGTAGAAACTGGTATCGCGGTGGTCGAGGAGGTGATCGCCGCGGGCGTTGATGTGGTTGCCACCGGCGATATGGGCATTGGCAATACCACCCCCTCGAGCGCCATCGTTGCCGCCATCACCGGCCAGCCAGTCGCCGAAGTGACCGGACGCGGCACGGGTCTGGACGATGCCGGACTGGCCCGCAAAGTGGCCGTGATCGAGGCCGCGCTGGCCCTGCACCAACCCGATCCCACTGATGGCCTGGATGTGCTGGCAAAGGTCGGAGGTCTGGAAATCGGCGGCCTGGCCGGGGTGATGATCGGCGCGGCGGCCCGGCGCGTTCCGGTGGCGGTTGACGGCTTCATCTCCGGCGCGGCGGCCCTGATCGCCTGTGCGTTGGCGCCGGCTGTGCAGCCTTATCTGATCGCCGGGCATCGCTCGGTCGAACGAGGCCATCAGGCCGTTTTTGGCCGGCTTGACCTCGAACCTCTGCTCGACCTGGGGTTGCGCCTGGGTGAAGGCACGGGGGCGGTGCTGGCCATTTCGCTCTGCCAGGCTGCCTGTAAGGTCCTCGATGAAATGGCCACCTTTGACGAGGCCGGCGTGTCGGGACCGGCGTAGGGGTGTGACGAGCAGCACGTCCGGCAACGGCTCGTCCGGCCCTACGCCCTCCCTGACCCCTTTCAGGGATAGAGCTTTGCAGGGGCGAGGGGTGTTTGCCGCATCCTGACGCCCTCTTTTCCCTCACCCCCCGGCCCCCCGCTCTCGCGCGCGGGAGCGGGGCCGGGGGTGAGGGCCTCCAGGCGGATTCGTCAATACGTTCTGTCCAGGCTTAAAACCCTCCTCCGCTGGGGGAGAGAACCACGCGCCTCCCCCGCCGGGGGAGGCTGGGAGGGGGGCGTCCCACCGCGCGCGGCACGCTGCCGCAGGGCAAACCGGCAATCGGCAACGGGCGCGGATCGCCGGCATGTTTGTCGGGTAGCGTGTTAGCGCACGACGAAGCGAATAGCGTGGCTCACATCGTTATCCACGTTGTCGTTCTGCGAACTGCGGATGGCCATCACGTAGAGGCCACGCTGCGCTCCCGGTGGCACGGTGTAGGTCCAGGTAATGACCCCATTCGCATCGGCGCGCAGTTCGCGGTCAAAGCGCTCGATTGATCCATCGGGCCGGTTCAGCCAGTAGCCAGCGAACTCCCCGTCCTTAAAGCCCGAAGCGCTGAAGGTGAAGGTCGTCCCGATACCGCCCTCCTCAGGCGTGACTCGGGCCGGGGGGGCAGGGCTGGCCCCGTCGGTGATGCTGAACGCGATACGCTCGATCTTCCGCGTATCCTTGCCCCGCGCCACCATGACCCACTGGCCGCCAATGCTCGAGGCCGGGGCCGTCCAGGTCCAGGTGACCGTGCCATCGGGATTGGCCCGGATCTCCGTGGGACCGGCGACGACAACGCCATCGGGGCGTTCGAGCCAGGTGTCAAGCCGCTCGATGGCGTTGAAACCACGCGCCTGGAAGGTAAAGGTGGTGCCGGGAGGTCCGCTGAGCGGGTTGACGCTAGCCGTGGCCGGCGGATCGGCAGCGATAACGAAGGCCACGCGGGTCTCACGGCGGGTTTCGAGGCCGCGGAAGCTCATCGTCCAGACGCCAGACGGCGCGCGCGCCGGGGCCTGCCAGGCGAGGGTCACGCGACCATCGCCATCGGCGCGCACAGGGGTGCGTCTGGTGTCATCCACCGTCCCGTCGGGCCGGGTTGGCCAGTAGCCGACCTCTTCGACACTCTTGAATCCCGTTACCACGAAGGTGAAGGTAGCGCCGGGCGTGCCGGCGGCGGGGGTCACCTGGCCGCCGGGGGGCGGAGGCCCCGCCGGCGCGGGATTCGCGCCGGTGACGGTAAAGGGGATGGCCACTTCCACGGCGCTGTCGCGGCCGCGGCTGACGGCCTGCCACACGCCGGCCTGGGCGCTGGCGGGGCTGGCCCAGCTCCAGGTCACCACGCCACTGCGATCGGCGATCAGGTACGGTGTGGCATCAACGGCCCGCCCATCGGGGGAGGTCAGCCACGAGCCAACCTGTTCGCCAGGGGTAAAGCCGCCAATGGTGACACTGAAGACCGTGCCTGGTGCCCCGACCGCTGGTGTCACGCTGCGCCGGGGGGCCGGGGCTTCTGGCGCGACGATGGCAAAGCGCGCGATGATCTCGCGGCTGGTCTGCAGATCGCGCACCACCATCTGCCAGACGCCGCCGCGGGCATCCTCCGGCGCCGTCCAGCGCCAGCGCAATTCGCCACGGGCATCGGGGACAAGATTCGGGTCCTTGCCGGGCACCAGGTCACGACCGGCGCCGGTGGGATCAACCAGCCAGGCCGCCACCCGCCGGCCCGGCGTGAGGCCGCTGGCCTGAAACTCGAAGATGGTTCCCGGCGCGCCACTGGAGGGGGCTACGCTGATCGGATCGGGGAGCGGGTTCGACCCGGTAACGGTGAAGGGGATGGCGAGCACCACGTTACTGGTGACACCGCGGGCGGTCATGGTCCATTCGCCATTGGGGTCGCCGGGCGCAACGTCCCAACTCCAGATGATCGCGCCGCCAGCATCGGCAAAGACCGAAGGATAGCGCGGGCGCGTGGCGCCGCCGGGCGGGCTGGCCCACAGGTCAACCCGTTCGCCAGGCGTGAACCCGGTAGCGGTAAAATGGATGCGCGTGCCTGGCCCGGCCACGCCGGGCGAGGCGCTGCCGCTGGCGGCATGCGCCGTTGGGGCAAGGCTGGACAGCGCCAGGGCGCTGAGAATCAACACAAGCGTCAAGGTTCGAATGTGCAGGTTCATGGGTGTTCCGGACCCTCCTACAAGGTATCATTCAGGGTCATTGTACTACGCTCGAGGGTCGGTAAAACCCGACGCAAGGACGAAGTCGGGTTACATCTGTGTCATATGGCCATCCTACCCGGGTCGCGAGGCCCGGAACAGTCACGCGCAGCGCCGGCAGCTTGCCCACGGGGCGCACATCCCCGCCGGTTGCCGATTGTGTGAACTGGCCAGGCTCGTGCTACAATACGCGCGCTCAACGATCCTTCACAACCAGGTTGTCACACTAGCCGTCCATGTGGCTGCGCCGCACCCCGACGGGATGCACATAGGTTGTTCCTGGGAGGGCGCAACTCTCCCAAACCCTCCCGCCGGGTGAGGGTCTGGGGAAACCGGGTTTCCCCAGACCCCTGCGCACGGGCTGCGCCCGCCCACATCCTCCTGCGGGCGGGGGGATGGGGGAACCAGGTTCCCCCATGGTCACGGTAGACGGCCATGCGCATGGCGCCCAACGCCCGACACAAACGGCCCGGGAGCGCGGGCATCCCACCCGCGCCACGGCTCCGCGGGCACGGTGCAGCCCCTTCCCTGACCCTCCCCCGCTGGGGGAGGGAACCCGGCTCCTGCCCCCAGCGGGGGGAGGCTGGGAGGGGGGCTGAACCCTGCGAACGATGTTCACGTCAGCCGTCCATGCGGCTCCGCCGCACAACGCCGCAATGGTAAGTGTTCACACTTGGGGTAACCCATACGCCTGGGATCGCGGGCGTTCCACCCGCGCCACGGCTCCACGGGCACGGTGCAGCCCCTTCCCTGACCCTCCCCCGCTGGGGGAGGGAACCCGGCTCCTCCCCCCAGCGGGGGGAGGCTGGGAGGGGGGCTGAACCCTGCGAACGATGTTCACGTCAGGATGTGCGCTCCCGGGATCATCCCAGCAAGCCCACCGAGGGCTGCACCCCGGGCCGTATCGCGCCCTGCCAGGCTATCAGCGGCTTTGTTCGCGCCTATGCGCTGTCGCCCTCCCACACCCGCGGGCAGGCGATGGGCACAGGCGCCGGGTGGGCGGGCCTGAGGCCCGCCCCACACCCGTCCGCGGGCCGGGGGCACGCCCCGGCGCAGCGAGCATGAGTCTGCCACCGCGGGCGGAACGGGAACGTGGGAGTGAACCATGGTCTAGCAGTTCACTGGCGGTCATTGTGCTCCAGGCTTACTCAGGGAGGTATGGATATGACGACGGAACCGCTGCAGGAGGGAGAGGCTATCAGGAGTGGCGGCGCGGTAAGCTTTGCCACCAGGCTGCGCGCCGTGCCCGGTCTCGATCCGGAGGTGGTTGAGAAATTGAACGCGATCGGGATCGGCGATAATGTCACGCTCCTCGCGCGGGGCGCGCAGCCCGAGGGTCGCGATGAGATCTGCGCCGCAACCGGCATCAATGCCGTGCAACTGCTCAGCATCCTGTACCTGATGGATCTTGAGCGCGTGGATGGCGTATCGTGGACCAACGCGCGGCTCCTGGTCGGCGCGGGGGTCACGACGGTTCCCGATCTGGCCTTTCGCAGCGCGGAGGATCTGGCGCCCCAGATCCAGCGAGCCAACGAGGAACTGGGTCTGGTCAAGCGCCTGCCCTCACGCAAGGCCATTCAGGGCTGGATTGACCATGCGCGCACGTTGCCCCAGGCGATCTACTTCGGGGGGAACAGCGAAGTGTTCTAAGGCCAATACCTGTCACATCAGCCGTCCATGCGGCTCGCGCCGCACAACGCCGCAATGAAAATAAGGTTGTTCTTGGGAGGGCTGCGCCCTCCCAAACCCTCCCACCGGGTGGGGGGATGGGGCAACCGGGTTGCCCCATCCCCCTGCGGGGCGGGGGGTGTGGGGAAACCCGGTTTCCCCATCCCCCTCGCCGAGGGCGTATGGTCACATGCGACGGTCATGCGCATGGCACACAACGCCCGATGAAAACGGCCCCGGAACGCGGGCGTCCCGCCCGCGCCACGGCTCCGCGGGCACAGTGACGGCCCCCTCCCCCACTGGGAGAGGAAACCCGGCTCCTCCCCCCAGCGGGGGGAGGCTGGGAGGGGGGCAGCACGCGGCGCACGATGGTCACCTCAGCCGTCCATACGGCTGCGCCGCACCCCGACAGGATGAACTTACTTCCTGGGAGGGCAAAGCCCTCCCAAACCCTCCCGCAGGTGGGGGGATGGGGACTTCGAGCCTCTCCTATGAGAAGAAGTCCCGTCGTCGTAAAAGCGACTCGAAGCGGGCCGCGGGCAGCGGCGGGCTAAACAGAAAGCCCTGAAACAGATCGCAACCGGCGTCGAGCAAGAAGCGGTGCTGCCGTCCGGTTTCGATACCCTCGGCGACGAGTCGCAGGTGCAGCGAGCGACCCAGGGCCACGATGGCCTGGACGATGCCATAACTGCTGTTGTGTGCCGTGGCATCGAGCTGGGCCACGAAGGTCCGGTCCACTTTCAGCGTGGTCAGGGGCAGACGTTGCAGATAGGCCAGCGACGAATAGCCCGTGCCGAAATCGTCCAGGGCGAGGGAGAGACCCAGCGCGCGCAGCTCGTGTAACTGGCGCAAGCGGAGGTCCAGATCGCCCAGCAGCATGGTCTCGGTCAGTTCCAGCTCAAACAGCGCCGGATCAAGGTCGCTGGCGGCAAGCGTGGCGGTCACCATGGGCAGGAAGGAGGGCTGGGCGAACTGGATGGCCGAGATGTTGACCGCGATGGGAACAAGCGGCAGGCCCTTTCGCCGCCACTCCCCGAGTTGCCGGCTGACCTCCTGCAGGCACCATTCGCCAATAGGCACGATCAGCCCCAGTTCTTCGGCCAGAGGAATAAACTGGCCCGGAAGAATCGTGCCCAGTTCGGGATGTTGCCAGCGGATGAGCGCCTCCGCCCCGCTGAGCCGTCCGGCGCGATTCACCTTGGGCTGATAGAACAGCACAAACTCATCGCGTTCCAGCGCCCGTCGCAAGCGGCTTTCCAGTCGCAGACGCTCGAGGGCCATCCGATTGGCGTCCGGATCAAAGAACTGAAAGCTGTTGCGCAAGGTAGTTTTGGCGCGATACATGGCTATGTCAGCGTTGCGTTGCAGCGTGTCGGCATCCTCGCCATCATCGGGGAAGATGCTTGCGCCGATACTGGCGCTGAGGAACAGTTCCTGACCATCGAGCACAAAGGGCATGCGCAGCATGTCGTGCAACCGGCTGGCGACCTGTGAGACCTGGCTGGTTTCGAGGATCTCGGGCAGGATGAGCATAAACTCGTCCCCGCCCCGGCGCGCCAGGGTGTCGCTGGCGCGCACGCAGCCCTCAAAGCGACGCGCCAGTTGGACCAGGAGCGTATCTCCGACATTGTGCCCCAGGGTGTCGTTGATCTGTTTGAAACGGTCCAGATCAATGAACAGCACCGCCACTTTGTGGCGGGTGCGTCGGGCGGCTTCGAGCGCCTGGCGCAGGCGATCTTCGAAGAGGACACGGTTGGGCAGCCCGGTCAGGGGATCGTAGTGGGCCTGAAAGGCTAGCTGGCGCAGACGATCGTGTCGCTCAATCGCGATGGTCATCAACTGGTTCACCAGTTCGAAGAAGCGCAGATCATCGCTGCCGGGGCGGGCCATGGCCCGCCAGCAAATGGTCAACACACCTGGCGGGGCATGGGGATTGAGCGGTAACGCGCAGCGCCAGCAAAAGCGCGCCGCCAGCGCCGTCGCGCTCTCAGGAACGGCAATGGTCGTGACCTCCAGGTTGGTATCTGAAGTTGGCGGAAGCGTTTGCGCGGCGGTGCGAGTGCAGGCATCGAGGGTCGCGACAACTTCGATGGACAGATCGGCATCGTGGGCATGGAAGAGATCCGTGTGTCGCAGGGCCAGGGCGACGTAGGCGGCGTCCCTGTAGCGTTCGCGGATCATAGCGACCAGTTCGGTTAGCACGACAGCCAGGGGTTGCTGGCGGGCCAGCAGTTCCAGCACCCGCCGGCGGGCCAGGTCGAGGGCATCCGCCCGTTTGCGTTCAGTGATGCACTCCAGGGCCACCACGGCCCGGCCCCACGGCGTATCGCCGCAGTGGCTGACGTGCATGGCGAACCACTGGCGATCGCCCCCGTGTTCTACCATGTATTCAGTGACGAAGCGCATGCGCCGGCCATGAAGCACGTCACAGAGGCCCGCGATCACCCCGCGGGCCTCGGGCAGCGCGGCGGCGGCCCAGACCGCCAGGTAGTTGGCCCCGACGCCGGCGCGCGGTTCGGGCGAGTCATCACCGGCCAGCGCCGCGCGCCAGTTCTGATTCATCGCGACAATGCCGCCGTGCTGATCGAGAATGGCGATCCGCGCCGAGAGGCCATCGAGGGCCAGGCGGAGCAGGCGCTGCGACTCGATCAGCAGTTGCTCGGCGCGCTTGCGAGCGGTAATATCGCGAAGCTTCCCCAGAAATGCGGGGCTTCCTTCCCAGCGAATCGCCTCCACGCGCAATTCGGCGAAGACCACCGTGCCGTCTGGTCGCAGCAATTCGATGTCAGAAACCCGATTGACCAGCAGGGGCAGACCAAACGGCTGGTTGATCAAACCCTCGGGAGAGCGTCCGAAGAGGCGAGCAGCCGCGGGATTGACGAACCGCACGATCCCGTGGTCATCAACAATCAGTGCGGCATCAACGTTGTGCGTAGCGATCAGACGCAACGGATCGCCGGACAGGGCGCTCTCGGCATTCCGGGCAAGGGGTAGGGGTTCGTCGCACATATCAGAATCCGCCATGCGCTCGGAGCGTCTGAAGTATCCACAGGTGTATCCACAGGTGTATTTCGGCAGATGATCCGTTTCCGTCGGCGTAAACGCCTCGGCTAGCGCTTGCGAGGGCCACCTCCGTGGCCTGTTGAGCCCACGACGGTGGGCTTTGCCCCCGTAGCCGAGGGCTTTCAGCCCGACGGGGAGCGCACCTACAACTGTAGTATTATTCGGCTGAAGGCGCGGTCTCGTCATCGCGGAACATGGCCCCGAGTCGCTCCAGTTCACTCGGTGAGACGTGGGTGAACTGCCCGGACAGAATGCCCGAGATATTGCGAAACGGACGCCCGATGTGCATCCCCCGGTTATCAATGGCGAACTCGCGGATCTCCTTATCGTGGATCGAGCCGCGCATTTTGAGCACTGTCAGCCCGCGGCGCATCTCACCGAAGAGTTCGACGTAGCGCAGGAGAATGATCGAATCGGTAATGGTCGAGATATGGGCCTCGGTAATAGATGAGCCGCCCAGCAGGGTAGAAGTAGTGGACGTGTACAGCCCGACAATCTCCTGGTGCTTGATGAACGACGTCAAGCTGATGACGAACTCGCGGAAGCCGCGCAGCGTCGAAACCCGTTCAAGGGCCGAGAGGCTATCCACGGCGATGCGCTGCGGTTTGAAACGTTCGATTTCGGCCTGCATGGCAATCAGTTGATCCTCCAGGCTGGTAACCTCGGGGTAATTGGCCACCACCCGGAGCAGGCCGTCCTTCTCCATCTGCTCGAAATCGATTCCCCAGCCCTCGGCATTGCGGAACAACTGGTCGCGGCTCTCCTCAAAGGCGAAGAGCAGGGCGCGTTCACCGCGCTGCGCGCCGGCGGCCATAAAGGTCGTGGCCATGAGGGTTTTGCCCGTGCCTGTTGCGCCACTGACCAGGATAATCGAATCACGGAAGAAGCCGCCGCCGCACATCCGGTCGAGTTCAGCATTGCCCGAAGTGATGCGCAGATTCGAGGAGCGCTGCTTCAACTCCATTGCCGAGAGGGGGATCATGACGATCCCGCGGCCAGGGATCACCGTAAAAGGGAAACTCCCCTTCTGGTGGGCGGTGCCGCGGAACTTCAGGATCTCGACGGTGCGGCGGCGCTTCTCCTCCTCCATCACGTTGCGGAGGATCACCACGTCATCGGTGACAAACTCCTCGACCCCGAAGCGGCCGATTTCGCCATTCTCGTGGGCGCGCTCGGCGGTGATCACGCCGGTCACCCCCAGCCGTTTGAGGGTTGAAACGATGCGGAACAGTTCGTCGCGCACCAGACGCGTATCGCCGAGCCGGGCGAAGATCGCGCCGAGGGAGTCCATCGAGATACGCGTGGCATTCACCCGGCGCACGGCGTGCTCGATCCGCGCCAGCAGCGCGCCGAGATCATAGGAGCCCATCACCAGCAATTCCTGATCGGGTTGCGGTGAAGCGTCCACAAAGGCCCAGCGGCCCTCGGCCTCCCACCTGGGAATATCCCAGCCGAAGCCACGCATATTGCGGCGCAGATCGTCGGGTGACTCCTCAAAGGTGACAAAGACCACGCCCTCGCCCCTGAGCGCGCCAGCGGCGAGGAACTGGGCAGCAAAGACGGTTTTGGCGCTTCCGGCCGTGCCGGAGAGCAGCGTCGTCCGGCCACGCGGCAACCCCCCGTTGGCGATATGATCGAAACCGGGTATGCCCGTCGGCAGCCGTTCAATAGCATCATTCTCTACGTTCAACGCGATTCTCCTTGCATGACCCCCTGAGGCGCAGCGCCGGGGGAAGCGCCGCGCACCCTCTATGCGGGAGGCAAGTTGAGGGCATTCAGCACCTCAGACGGGTCGGCGGAAAGATCGCCAATCACCCGGCGCTGCGGAAGCGGCTGCTCCTTAATCAGCGTCGGGGTGGCGAGGATTTTATGGATCTCTGCCTGCACCGGATCGGCCAGGACATCAATAATCGAGAAATCGCACTCGTATGCGGCAAGCTCGTGCTCGCAGAGACGGCGCAGGAGGGCGATGGCCCGCTCTGAGCGCGGCGTGCGGCCGGCGATATACAACTGGAGAACGATCCTGGTCACTGAGACGCTCGCAGTGCCCCGCACATGAGGGCCTAAGAGCTAATCCAACAAAAACCGCTTGAGGATCCAGGTCCTCTCTTCCGGCCTGGCCGCCAACGAGCTGCTGTAGCAGAATTATATAACAACGTTGCGATTCAACGCTGGCAGGGCTGAGGATGCAGGAGAAGGTATTCCACTGCAAGGAAGCTCACGAGTTCTCATTCGTGTGGATGGCCGTATTCCGGCCTCGCGCGCAACAAGTAATCGCTGCACATTATACGTCATCGTTATGACTCGAGTGCGGCGAGGCCCAGGGCGCGGGATCGGTAATATGCCGCAAGATGGCCCATCAGTTCGAGCACCAGCAGGCGGCCCTCTTCCAGATAGGCCTGCTGGCGAGTGATGGGCGCTTCGGCGCTGGCGGCGCGGATCGCGGCCAGATGAATCTCCACGATATCCCGCGGACCGGCGGCTTCGGCGCCGAGGCGCTCGCCAAGCTCGCGCAGGGGCGCGGAAGGGAGTGGTTCGTTGAACGGGCGATGCTTCAGGGCCTCATCAATCAGCCCGCTGTAGACGTACACCGCCTCGCGAAAGGCTTCCGGGTTTCGCCGGCGGAGGGGCTGGCTGGCATCGGCGAGGATCTGGCCGCCCGGCGGGCGCGAGATCCGTTCTACGTCGCTCAGTTCCCGCTCCATGGCCTGAAGCCGCTGGCGCAACTCCTCTGCCTCGGCAGCGGCGCGCGCCGCGCGTCGCTGTTCGGTGATGTCGGTGTGGGCCACCACCAGGCCACGCTGGGCGCCCTGCAACGGCAGCACACGCAGCAAGAACCAGCGCTCCTCGGTGGGGCTGTGGCAGGGATACTCCAGTTCATAGAGGGGCAATTCCCCCCGCAGCACCGCCTGCATCCCGGCAAGCACCTTCTCCGCTTCGGCAGCGTCCCGTCCGCGGGCTTGCTCACACACGTGAAAGTAGTTGGTTCCCACTCCCGTAGCGCGAAGATTCGGGTCGCCATTGCTGCGCGCGAATTCGCGCCAGGCATCATTGACGGCGATGATCGTTCCGTGTTCGTCGAGCACCGCAATATGGACGGTCAGCGAGTTGAGGATGGCCCAGTTGAAGGCCTCGGCATGCCGCAGGGCCTCCTGGGCGCGACGGTGCTCGGTGATGTCGCGCAGGGAGATCAGGTGGGCAGGCACGCCGTCCCACTCGGTGGCAACCACACGCATCTCGGCCACGTGATGATCGCCCTGCGGGTGCAAAACGTCAATCTCGGCCCGATCGCCTGAGAGCAGCGGGAAGCCGAACAGTTCGCCGAGCAGCGCGTCGGCGGGACGGGCCAGGAGTTGTTCGGCGGCGGGGTTCAGAAAGCGTACACGCCCCTCGGCATCGACCACGATGATGCCATCGGCGTTCTCGGCGATGATCTGGCGCAATCGTCGGTCGTCGGCCACAGGCTGATGCTCAATCGGCTGCATGACGGCTCACTCCTGTGGATAGCGCCATTCGCCGGCGCGACAGGTTCTATGGTTCATGATTGCTATATACGTCGCTTGTGTCAAGATATCGGGCGAACGTGTGCATACGTATAGGGCGGAACATCCTTCGTGACAGGAACATTTATTGTTGGATAAGGTTCGTATGGTACCGCAGGAGGGGGGATGATACCAGTGCCTCCTAACGTGAAAATAAGCCTTCGGCGAGGGGGGTGGGGCAACCGGGTTTCCCCACGCCCCCGCCCCGCAGGGGAATGGGGAAACCCGG
>Ga0272446_1002322_pt1 | contig 26121 bp, 24 predicted proteins | sample YNPCB0061_FD_194587 | JGI IMG/M metagenome (GOLD analysis project Ga0272446, IMG submission 194587) | Hot spring microbial mat communities from Yellowstone National Park, WY, United States - YNP-CB-006-1 | ecosystem: Environmental > Aquatic > Thermal springs > Hot (42-90C) > Sediment | place...
GTGACGTGCGGGCCAGACTCCCCTTGGGGGCACGTTTCGCCCTCCCCGAACTATGCCATTCAACCCGGCCAACTGCTCCGGATCGATATGGGCGTGATCCTGAACGACTACATTAGCGATATTCAGCGGGTGTGGTACATGCAGCCCGCCGGAGAGACGGAAATCCCCGCGCCGGTGCGGCACGCCTTCGACTCAGTGCGGGCGGCCATCGAGGCGGCAGCCGCCGCGCTTAAACCGGGCGTTCAGGGCTACGTGGTGGACGACGCTGCTCGTAACACCATTGTGGCGGCGGGCTACTCCGAGTATCAGCACGCCGTTGGGCATGGCATCGGGCGCACCGTTCACGATGGGGCGACGCTACTCGGCCCCCGCTGGGAGCGCTACGGCAACACGCCCTATGGCATTGTGGAAGTTGGGAACTGCTTCACGCTAGAATTGGGCGTCCATGTACCCGGTTATGGCCTCGTCAGCCTAGAAGAAGATGTACTGGTCACGGCCAACGGCCTTGATTGGCTGGGTACGCCGCAAACTGAACTCATCGTGGTCAAGGCGTAACGCCCTACTCTCCCCCACCCGTCTAGTTCCCCCTCTCCGCTTGCGGAGAGGGGGGCAGGGGGTGAGGTTACTTCACCAATTTCTCGCTCAGCTCCCACAGGCGCTTCCATCCGGCCTTATCGTAGCTGGCCTTGCTTGAGGCAACGGGTTTCCGCTTGACCCAGTAGCGCCCGGTGACTCCCTCGACCTCTGGCGCGGAGGCCAGATACACCGCCGTATCGGCGCCCTTTTCAGGCGGCAAGGCCATCGCCGATTGCATCAGCCCGATCATCGCCCCGAACAGTGACCCGTTATTGTGCCCAAAACCCGTCCGGACGAAGCCCGGATGCAGCGCATTGACGGTGACGCCCGTCCCGGCCAAGCGTTCGGCCAGTTCGTAGGTGAAGGCGATGTTGGCCAGCTTGGAGTACCCATACGCCCCGAACCCCGAGTACTTGGCGGGCTTGTGGGGGGTGGGTTGGTCAAGGGTAGCCACCCGGTGCGCGTCTGACGAGACGTTGACCACGCGGGAGGGCTTGCTGTCCTTGAGCATGTCCAGCAAGCATTGGGTCAACAGGAAATAGCTCAGGTGGTTGAGCGCAAAGGTCTGTTCATAGCCCTCTTCGGTCATGATTTGCTTGGCATTGAAAGCGCCCGCATTGTTCAACAGCACATCTAGGCGCGGGTACTTGGCCCGGAACTGATCGGCCACGTTGCGAACTTGGGCCATGATGGACAGGTCACCCAGCAACGAGTCCACGTTGGGGTTGCCCGTCGCGGATTTGATCTCGGTGACGGTATCGGCGGTCTTTTGCGGGTTACGCCCGACGATCACGACGGTGGCGCCCATCTTGGCGAGGGCGTGGGCAGCAGCCTTCCCGATCCCGTTAGTTGCGCCTGTGATCAGGCAAACTTTTCCTTTCATAGGGGGTGGGTTCCTCATGGTTTGTGCATTGCTCTCACTTATTTCAGGAGTCTAGCGCTTAGGGGGGCCGCTGCCCAAACGGCGAGACGAGGAAATAGTGGGTTGTTCGTGGGGGCTACCCGACAGTCTAAGGCACCGTCGTGGAGTTCCATTGTGGGCGTCTTGTTCAAATGTGGCTTAGAGGTTGTGAAAAGATGGTGTAGGAAAGGACAACGCCGCGCAGGGGCCGTCCTTGCCGAACTTTCGCTGCTGCGACAAGGCAACTCTACGGACAAACCCACGAAAATCGGCTATCCTTGTGCGCAAGACTTAACCCGCAACAAGGAATGTACAGATGGCCACTATTCTCGTTGTTGAAGATTCGGCGGATATGCGCCAAATGATGACGGATTTGTTGGAGAGCCTTGGACACACCGTTCTAGAGGCCGCTGACGGGCTAGAGGGCGTGCGGGCGGCCATTTCCCAGCCCCCCGACCTGATCATCTTGGATTTGATGATGCCCACCGCCGCCGGAGATACCACGCTCACGTTTATGCGCGGCACGCCCGGCCTGACGAATATCCCGGTCTTGGTGGTTTCCGCCCACGCCGACGTGGAGCGCATCTCGCGCAGTGCGGGGGCAGATAGTTGGCTGGCGAAGCCGGTCAGTTTGGAAGAACTCCGCCGCCGAATCGACATGTTGCTGAAGAAGAAGGCGTAATTTGCTAATCAAGGTGCGGGGGCTATCTTCGGTCCCCGCATCTAGCTTACGCTCGGAGATGGGCCTGAATGTAATCTGGGCAAAGTTCCTGCACGACCAAACCAACCCCTGTAAGGTAGTCTTTCGCTTTCGCCCAATCGGTATCAGTGGCATTGATAATGGGCGGGTGTGGGTCTACAGCCAACGCAACCGCCACGAATTTCCGATCGCTACGGTCGAGGATATGTAGTACTTCTGGGACAATGGCTACCGGATCGGGATCATCGGTCAGTTGAATATCGGTTCCAATGAGGCGAGATGTCGGCCTGCGCTCAAGATCATTCAGAATTCTCTGGGTTTCGCTATCCTCTCTGATGTTGCGGCGGTACTCGCCAAGTACCAAATAATGACTATCCACCCGAAGACGGTTGGTGCTCGTAGCGAAGGTTCTCAACCATTGCAAAGCTGCCCAGTAGCACGGGATTTCTTCCCGACTCAGATCCGCTATTGGCCTACTGGAAAGCGCCCACACATTGGTGTCAACCACATAGTCGGCAATGCTTGAATCAGTCACGGGCGGACTTATTCCTGCCCTTCTAATTCTTTCATGCGCCGATGCAGCGCTGCATCCGTGAGGGCACTCAAATCCCCCCGAACGTCCCCGAAGAAGCCATCTGGCCAATTATGGATTTGGCCGTATTTATCAGCATGGACGGCTTCTAACTGTGAGCCATCACTACTTGGTCGGCAAAAGTACAACTTAACATGTTCTGGCGTCGCCTTCGGGTGTTCCGCCTCGGCGATGCGGCGTTGTAGCCGAGTGAGCAAGTATTCGCTGTGGCTCTCAACGATCAGTTGAAGGCCACGTGTTTCGGCAACCTCTAGGAACAAATCAGCAAGGCCCGCTTGGGCCGAAGGGTGCAGGTGTAATTCAGGTTGTTCTAAAAGCACGATGGCCCCTTCTGGCGCGTTTAGAAGCAACGCAATAACGGGCAGCACTTGCGAAATGCCGAACCCAACATCGAGCAAAGAAGCATCGTGATCCCCTGCAATCTGGACACGGGCTTCATATTGGGTGCGCCGTTCGTCAATGGCTTTCAGAGTGAAATTCTCTGCTAGCTGTAATTTCGTCAACCACTCCCGAACGTTACGAAGGAGCTGGGGGTTACGGGTCGTGGCCGCCACGAGCAGTTCAATCGCCCTTTCCCCCCGAAAGCCGATTTCTTCGGGCATCATGCCGCGTGCTAGATAATTCCGCAAGGGGTATTCCCGCAGCGGGCCAAGATAGCGGATGTTTTGCATCAGGGCGGCAAAATCTGCCGGAAAGATGGAGGGATCGTAATCGACGCCCTGTGATTGATAGGGCAAGGGGGGGAACAAAAAACAGCTTTCGATGACAGTTTCCGTCTGGATTGAACTTGGATGGCCTTTGAGGAGGTCTTTAACCTTCTCAGGGGCGGTAATCCGATACCGGCTGGTACTCTCACGGTTTAGGTCGAGGAAGAAATGTGGCCTGCGCGGTTCAAGGCTGGCTTGGAAATCCTCATCCCGCAAGGCTTCATAGGAAAGCCGTTCAACATCTGGGCCGAATTCGTCAAAGTGGTGCCATGTTACATCGTAGCGCAGTTGGGTTGTGGGCGCTTTGATCTTTTTGCCCCGCACCGTCTTACGGATTTCGGGAATTTCTTTGGCTTCTGGGCGAATGGGCGTCCATTCCAAGCGAATGCGGAGGTCTTTGCCGACGTCATGGCCAAAGATCAGGTCACGGTAGGAACCGAGATCAACGTAGGGGCCACCCAAGTTGATCCTCAGCGAGCGGTCATAGTCCTGTGCGGTCTGTTTAAGCAGGAGAAGCGACTGCAATACACTACTTTTGCCGCTACTGTTCGTACCAAAAAGCAGCGTGATGCTGCCCAGTGGCATATCTAAAACAGGCCAGACTTTGAAGTTTTCTATACGAATGTGGGTGAGCATCGCTAGCCTCATTTTAGATTGCGGGGTGGGCGTGTTTGCCCACCCCACCGTACCGAAAACTACGCCCCGACGGACTGCGGCTCGGATTGCCAGTAGGCGGCGTCGTAGGCGGGCATTTCGCAGCGCAAGGGCCGATCCTGCCGGTAGCCGAGCACGTAATCCGCCTGCATCAGTTGATGAATCTCGCTCGTGCCCTCGTAAATCGTCGCGCCTTTGCTGTTCCGCAAGTAACGTTCCACGTCGTATTCATCGCTGAAGCCGTAGGCCCCGTGTAACTGGATTGCCTCTAGGGCGGCCTGCACGCTGTGATCGGTGGCATACCACTTGGCCATACTCGTCTCGCGGGTGTTGCGTAGGCCAGCGTTCTTCATGGCCCCCGCCCGTAGATACAGCATCTGAGCGGCATCGTACCACTGCTGCATGAAGGCTAACTTCTGCTTGATCAGTTGGTGTTCCGCGATGGGCTTGCCGAAGGTGTTCCGGCTCAGCGCGTACTTGATGCTATCCTCCAAGCACGCCCGGATCAGGCCTGTAGCGCCCGCCGCGACGGTGTAACGCCCGTTATCGAGGCAGGTCATGGCGATGTAGAAGCCTTCACCTTCTTCGCCCAAGCGGTTTTCTACCGGGACTTCCACATCCTGCATAGCGATCCAGCCCGTAGAACCCGCCCGCACACCGAGTTTGCCGTGAATATCGCCCGTCGTGACGCCGGGCATCTCCCGCGTGATGAGGAAGGCCGAGAGGCCCTTGTGCCCAGCTTCAGGGTTGGTCTTGGCGACGACGAGGAAGTTATGCGCCTTTGTCGCCAAACTAATCCACATTTTCTCCCCGTTGAGGATGTACTTATCGCCGCGCCGCTTAGCCGTCGCATTCATGGCCACCACATCGGAGCCAACGCCCGGCTCCGTCAGGCCGAACGCGGCGTATTGTTCGCCCCGCGCTTGGGGGACAAGGAAGCGCTGCTTCTGATCTTCCGTGCCCCATTGCAAAATAGCCATGCTGTTCAGGCCGTGATGCACGCTCATCACCACGCGCAGGGTCGTATCGACGCGCTCTAGCTCCTCGCAGACCAGCCCCAACGTGATGTAATCGTAGCCCTGCCCGCCGTAGCGCACCGGAATCGAAATGCCTAAAATGCCGAGTTCGGCCATGCGTGGCAGGATGGCGGGGTTCATTTCCTGCTTACGATCCCACTCTTTAATGGTCGGGTAGACTTCTTTTTGGGCGAACTCCCGCACCATTTTTTGAGCCATCAGATGTTCTTCTGTTAAACGAAAGTCCATATGCATTTTACCTTTGGAGTCTACAGCGCTGCTGTTGCACATTCGCAACGCAGCATGAGGGAGATTATTCAGATTATAGCGCTTATTGATCGGAAAGAAGGTACTTTACGCAGGAAAAGGGATAACCGGAGATTGGGAGAGAACAGACTAACCGCTATTTGCGAGAGTCTGGCAGGGGTAATGCCCCAGCAAGATGAGCAGTTCACGTTCCTCCAAACGCTCTGGAGTATTGAGCCTTAACAGAAAAACGGTAACACGTCCTGTTGCTGTTATAGGTTGGATAACAGCGCCAGTGAGCTGAAAATGATCGTGCCACCGTTGCTGACGCAGATTAAATAATGGGACGATGCTATCTCCAAAGCCCCAATCCACTGAGCTTAGATCGCTTCCCTTGTAGCTGTTGCACGGATAGCAACTGAGGCAAAGGTTACCTGAGGCTGTCTGTCCACCATGTTTTTCAGCGATAACATGATCAATGACAAAATCAATGGAGCGATCCCCTTCAGCCATACGGCAATATTCACAGCATAACGCTGCTCGGGATCGCACTTCGCGCCGGAGGGCGGCAGGAATATAGGTCTCGCTCATGGGTGCTGTGCTTGGAGTTTGAGGCGGGCTTTCGCCTTGACCAACGTCATGAGGTGATCGATCTGGCGAAAGTCGTTCAATTCATGACGTTCATCGGGAGTCAATGTTCCGGCGCGATTTTTCTCCAACAATTGATGAGCGCGATCTTGTAAATCGGCGGGGAGACGATACGCCGCAAGTTCCTCTAAAGTTGGTGCAGAACTGAGAAAACCAGTTACGACTTCCGTGACTGTCTTTATTTGCGTGTCAGGCATTATGATTTCTTCTTCACCACATGATCAGGTCTACCGCAATTCAGTTTACCACGTTACTTGTGTCAGGCCTGATTATCGCTTTTGTTGGGAAAGTAGGGCGCAATGTAAACCAATGCACCCCTGTAATAATGCATGTGGTTTAATGGTGGGCGAAGCGGTAACCGACCCCGCGAGAGGTCAGGATGTATTCCGGACGCTGGGGGTCTTCTTCGATCTTTTGGCGCAGGTAATGAATGTACAGCTTCAGGCTATCGATGGCATCGGCGTATTCCGGCCCCCACGCCTCTTTGACCAGATCGGTACGGGTGATGACCCGCCCCGCATTCCGCACCAGCACGCCGAGCAAGTTAAATTCCTTCGGCGTCAGGTGGACAGTACGATTCCGCACCTTAACCTCGCGGTTGAGGAAGTTCACCCGGAACTGGCCGCCATCGAACACCAATTCTTCGGAGACGGCGGGCGTCGGCGAACGGCGCAAATGTGCCCGCACACGGGCGATCAGCTCGTCGTTGTCGTAGGGCTTCACAATGTAGTCATCCGCGCCCATTTCCAACCCGCGCACGACGTCCCGAATTTCGCTTCGGGCGGTTAGGAATACAATCGGCACGTCGGAGAGTTCCCGCAGACGGCGGCAGACTTCCCAGCCGTCCATATCGGGCATCATCACGTCCAGCAACACCAAATCTGGGTGACTGCGATAGGCTTTCCGCAACCCATCTTCGGCGCGGAAGGCTTTGATCACCTCATAATTGCGGCGTTCTAGCAGGATGCTGATGAGTTGTACAGTGGTCTCATCGTCGTCAATCACGAGAATTTTTTCAGGCATTGCCAATACCCCTGATCTTTGCTGTGGCGCGGGAAAATGGGCCATTGCCCTGAGCTATACTCTATCATGGTACTGTTTGAAGTGCAACCGGCTTCAAACGCTCTACCCCGCATTGTGGGGCAGAACGCATTTTCTGTAAAGCTGCTTTTGCCCCACCACAAGTGGAAATAGGGCAAGCGTAGCGTGGGCGTTGGTTTCAAACTTTAATTTGTAAAAAGTTTGAAACTTTTTGTTAGACGTTCAAAACAATTGTGCCTCTCAAGGCGCGGGTATCTACTACCGCAATAATCCCTCCCTCCCCCTCCACGCTACAGCGTCTTGGGGTCGGTGATGACCCCAGTGAGGGCGCTAGCGGCCACCACCGCCGGATTAGAGAGGTAGATCGGGGCGTCGGTTGTCCCCATGCGGCCCTTGAAGTTCCGGTTAGCGCTGCTGATGGTCACTTCGGCGGGGGCGGGCACGCCCATATGGTTCCCCATGCACGGCCCGCAGCCCGGAACCCCGATCATCGCCCCTGCCTCCATCAGGGTTTGCAGGTAGCCCAACCGCCCGGCCTCGTTCATCACCGCGCTGGAGGCCGGAATGACCAAGAAGCGCGTCCCGGCAGCCACTTTGCGGCCCTTCACGATCTCGGCGGCGATCCGCAAATCTTCCAAGCGGCCATTCGTACACGTCCCAAGGAAGGCTTGTTGTACAGGCGTCCCGACCACTGCCGACAGCGGCTGGACGTTGTCTGGGCTATCTGGGCAGGCGATCATCGGCTCTAGCTTAGAAACGTCGTAGGTGTGGACGGCGGCATAGTGGGCATCCGCATCGGGGTAGACGGGCGTGTACGGGCGGCGTGCGCGGCTTTGCAGATAGTCGAAAATGGCCTGATCGGGCGGGAGGTAAGCCGTCTTCGCGCCAAATTCGGCCATCATGTTGGGGATCACCGCCCGACTATCCAGACTCAGGGCGCGGATGGCCGACCCGTGAAACTCCACCGACATGTAGATGCCACCCTCTACGCCCAGATCGCCAATCAGCTTAATGCAAAAGTCCTTCGCGGTGACGCCGACGGGCCACTCGCCCTCAACGATCACCTTCATCGACTCCGGCACGCGCAGCCAGAGTTCGCCCGTCGCCCACAGGGCCGCCACTTCGGAGCGGCCAATGCCCGCCCCCAACGCGCCGAGCCAGCCGTAATGGGTAGTATGGCTATCCGCTCCGAGGATCAGGTCGCCGGGCAGGACGATCCCTTCTTCGCTCAGGACTTGGTGGCAGATTCCGCGCCCGGCCTCAAAAAAGTTGGTGACCCCCTGTTCGCGCACAAACTGGCGGACTTCAGCATGGTTTTGGGCGTGCTGCGTCGTCGGGGCGGGGACGGCATGATCCAGCGTGATGGCCAGTTTTTCCGGGTTCTTGACCTTGCTCACGCCCAATTTTTTGAAAGTCTGGTAGATGGGGGCGGTGTTATCGTGGCTCAGGATCACGTCTGGGCGGGCGTCGACGATCTGCCCCGCCTCTACAGCGGGGAGTCCGGCGGCGCGTGCCAGCACTTTTTCAGCGAAGGTGTAGCCCATGTCTGTTTGAACCTCACTCTAAGGCGGATTTGTAAAACTCAAGGATGGCAAAGGCTTGTTCGATCAACTCCCCGATCTCGTTAAGCATGTCTTCGGGGACGAGTTCGCCACTGTCTATTCGCCGCCGGATGGCGGGGGAGGGGTTGGTCATCAGCCAAAGCAGATTGGCCAATTCTTGGGCGCGGCTAAGGCCGGGCTGCATATGCTGATGCAGCCCGGCGATGAGCGCCGACTTTTCGGCGTTTCGGATCCATTCTCGCAATTCGTCAGAGTCTGGCATGGTTAGCTCACCTGACCCGCAATGGCATAGGCGCGCAGCATATCATCGACTTCTTCGGGCGTCACGATGCGCTGATCGGCCAGTGCTTTGATCGCCTGTGTCGCGGCTTTAACTTGCGTATCCGTCAGGGCGAGGCCGAGTTCGTTGGCGCGGTTGCGGACGGCGTTCCATCCGGTCAGGCGGTGGGCGATCTGAACGTGACGGGAGAGGCCGAAATCTTCTGGGCGGATGCTCTCATAGGTTTCTGGGGCCGCCAGCACAGCCTTCGTATGGATTCCGGCCTTGTGGGTGAAGGCCGTCGACCCCGTGATGTAGTTATTGAATGGCACTTGAACGCCGACCATCTCCGCGACCATGTGATCGAGTTCGTAGAGCTTCTCAAGGCGGTATTTGCGTATCAGCACATCGCGGGAGGACATGTACAACCGCGCTATTAGGCCGCCCAGCGGCGTGATCCCATTGCGTTCGCCAATGCCGAGCACGGTGGTATCGACGTGGGTCGCACCCGCTTCGAGGGCGGCGTAGGCGTTGGCAATGGCGCAGCCGGAGTCGTTATGGCCGTGAAACTCCACATCGAGTCCGGTCAGGCGGCGCAGCATGTGGACGAGGTTGTAGACCTGATTAGGGGTAGCGATCCCGACGGTATCAGCCACGCCGAGCCGGTTCACGACGCCCATCTGGGCGACGGCGAGGTACACCCGGAGCAAATCGGCCTCGTTGCTGCGGAAGGAATCCTCCGTGCTGAAGCGCAGGATAATATCGGGGGCTTGGTGGCGCACCCACACCAGCACCTCGCGGGCGAGATCGATGATCTCATCGATGGTCTTCCCGTGAGAGTGTTTGCGGAGGGCGGCAGACGTGCCGATCACGATGTCGAGGCCGTCTACGCCCGTATCCAGCGCCCTGAGGGCGTCATCACGGTTGCAGCGGATGTGGGTCAAGGTCTTGGCGTTCAGGTTCAGGCCGACGATGCGGCGCACGTCCGCCTCAGACTGGGGGGAGGCGACGGGCGACGAGAGTTCGATCATCTCTACGCCGAACTCGTCCAGTGCGAGCGCGATCTTGACCTTCTGATCTTGGGTGAAGTTTGCCCCAGAGAACTGTTCGCCCTCGCGCAGGGTGGATTCAATAATTGCAAAATGATCTAAAGCCATACGGTGTTTCCTCGCTTTCAGGTTAGGGCAAAATGCCCGATGGTAGAGGAACCTCCCCCCGCCTTCAAGAGGCTGAGGGGAGGTTCTGAAGGCTATAAGCCGGGCACGCCCTCCTTGCCCGTCACGATCTGCATACTGCTGCCGTCCAAATCGCTCCCGATAGGCTCATATTCGCCCTCGAGATGGGTCGCAAGGAACGATTCGGCGACGGCGAAGAAGGCCAGCCGATTTTCTGGACGGGCGAAGCCGTGCCCTTCGTCGGGGAACAGGGCATAGGTGACCGGAATGCCCTTCTCTTGCATGGCCTTCACGATCTGGTCGGATTCGGCCTGCTTGACGCGGGGATCATTCGCCCCTTGCCCGATCAGCAACGGACGGCGAATGTTGCCCACGTGCGTCAACGGCGAACGTTCGGCGAGCAGTTGACGGCCTTCTTCCGTCGTGTTATCGCCCATGCGGGTGCGGAAGATGGCGATCATCGGCTCCCAGTACGGCGGCACGGATTCGATCAGGGTGATCAGGTTAGAGGGGCCGACGATGTCTACCCCGCACACGAACACGTCGGGGGTGAGGGTCAGTGAAGCCAACGTTGCATAGCCGCCGTAGCTGCCGCCCATCACCGCCACCCGATCCCGCGTGGTGATGCCTTTCTGGATGGCCCATTCCACAGCGTCTAACAGGTCAGTGTGCATCTTACCGCCCCATTCGAGGTTCCCGGCGTTGATGAAGTGCTTGCCGAAGCCGGTAGAGGCGCGGTAATTGACGCTCAGCACGGCGTAGCCGCGATTGGCCAACCACTGGTGGAAAGGCGAATAGCCCCAGCTATCCCGCGCCCAAGGGCCGCCGTGCACCAAGAGGACCAGCGGCACGGGCGAATCGGGCACGCCGGGCGTTTTCGTATCGCTCCCGTAGGGCAAGGTGTAGTAGCAGACCATGTTGAGGCCATCCCGCGCCGGAATCACGACGGGGTGCATCTTGCTGAGCGGCAGGCCCTCCAGCGCGGCCAAATTCGTGAACAAGAACGTTGTGGCTTTGCTGGCGCGGTCGTACAGGTAGTAGCGCACTGGCCCATCATCCATGACATAGGCCACGATCCACATCAGGTCGTCTTCGGTGCGGCTGACCACGTCGATCTCCCCGTCGGCCACACTGCGCAGCCGCTCCAGATCGTCGGCGATGGCGGAATCCAACACATGCCACTCCTTGCGGGTGTAGGTGAAGGCGACGGCTTGGGGGGCCTTGCTGGTCGGGTGGCGCAGGACGTTGCTGCAATCGGCGCGGGGGTCGGCGGCCAACACTCGGATGCTGTAATCTTGCATGTTCATAGCAACAAAGGCGGCGGTATCCCGCCCCCGACTGTCGATCATGTACAGGGTTTGGCCATCGGCGCTGAAGCCCGCTGGCTGTGTGGTCAGGGCATCTTCGGGCGGGATCACGAAGGCGGGCGACCAATTGCCCCCATCGGGCTTCAGCACGGTAATGCTGCCATCCCGGCCCATCGCCATTCCAAACCGGACGTTCCACTGTTCATCGAGTTCGAAGCCCGCAAAACCGGGGTTTTCCTGCACGAGGGTGCGTTCCCCCGTGTGGATGTTCACGCGGTACAGGTCGTGCAGTTGGGGGGTACGGTCATTCATGCCGATCATGACTTCATTGGGGAAGTCGGCGTTGGGTTCTTGGGGCTGCGCGTTGACGCCCTCATACGGGGTCAGGTCGCGTTCTGCGCCCGTCGCCACCTCGACGACGTAGGCGTGCCAGTTTTCATCGCCGCCCTTGTCCTGAATATACAGGATGTGGGCGTTGGTGTGCAGCCACGCGAAGAAGCGAATTCCGCGCACGGTATCATGGGTGATGGCGCGGGCCGCCGCGAGGTCATCGATAGGGGCGACCCACACGTTCAGGACGTTGTTCACGGCGGATAGGTAGGCGATCTGCTTCCCATCCGGGCTGAGGCGCGGTTGGGCGCGGTCAGGGTTGCCGAACAGCACCTTGCGCGGGATCAGGGTTGTGGCAGTCATAAACGGTAACGTTCCTTTCCAGTCATTCGGAAATAAGGGGCGGGCCACCCCGCCCCATGGCGTACTATACGCGGGTTGGGTCAGGCGGTTGTATCCGCCGCCAACACCGACTCGATGGCTTGGGCGACGATCTCCAGATCGTCCTTGCTGATCACCAACGGCGGCAGCAGGCGGAGGACGTTCAGGCCGGCGGGCAGGGCCAACACGCCCCGTTCTTGGAGCGCCTTGAGGACGGGGGCCACCTTCCCGCGCAGTTCGATCCCGAACAGCAGGCCCAGACCGCGCACCTCGCGCACCTTCTCGCGGAAACGGGTGGGCAGGTCGCCCAGCCGCTCCATCAGGAAGCCACCGAGCGCCGCCGCCCGGCCCGGTAAATCTTCATTGACCAGCACATCGAGCGTGGCGATGGCCGCCGCGCACGCCAGCGGATTCCCGCCGAAGGTCGTCCCGTGCATGGCGGGCTGCAACTTCCCCACGCGCTCCCCGATCAGGCACGCCCCGAACGGAAGCCCGCCAGCGATGCTCTTGGCGGTAGGCATCAAATCTGGCTGGAGGCCGTAATGTTGATGCGCGAACATCTTGCCCGTCCGTCCGAAGCCGGTCTGCACCTCATCGACGATGAACATCGCCCCGCGCTGGTGGCACAGGGCTTGTAGGGCACGGAAGTAATCGCCGTCGCCGGGCCGGACGCCGCCCTCGCCCTGCACAATTTCGACCATGACGGCGGCGGTTTGGTCGGTAATGGCCGCCTCCGCCGCCGTGAGGTCGTTGTAGGGAATGTGCGAATAGCCCGGGACGCCCGGCTCAAACGGCTCGCGGTACTTTGGCTCCCACGTGGCGGAGAGGGCGCCCATCGTCCGCCCGTGAAAGCCGCGCATGGCGGCGATAATGCCCTTGCGCCCGGTGGCCAGTTTAGCGAATTTCAGCGCCGCCTCTACCGATTCGGCCCCGCTGTTGGAGAGGAAGGCGCGGGGCATCCCGGCCAATTGGGTGAGTTTTTCCAGCAGCAGCGCCCGCTTGTCGTTGTAGAAGATTTCTGGGCAACTCAGCAGCGTCCCAGCCTGATCGCGGATCGCCGCGACGACGGCGGGATGGGCATGGCCGATGTTAGCCGCCCCCTGACCCCCTACGCAGTCGATGTAGCGGTTGCCCGCCTCGTCGTAGAGATACGCGCCCTCCCCGCGAACGATGGTCAGTTGCCGCTTGGCATACACCCCGCTCGTATGGGATTCTTCCATGTCGATAAAAGATACATCGCTAACCCGTGCGCTATGCTCAGTCATGGGTAATGACCGTCCCTTCCCCGTTCAACGCGGCCCCGATTGGCCCCGCCCGGCGCGAATCGGCGAGGATGACCCGCCGCGCCCCACCTTCGATGGCCTCTTGTGCCGCTAATACTTTACGCTTCATTCTACCGCCTGCCAGTTCAATGGCCCGATCTAGCCCGTTGCGCCCGATGTGCCGCACAAGGCTCGACTCATCGGGGAAGTTCGCCAATAGGCCGGGCACATTGGTCAGGATGACCAGCGTCCCGGCCCCGAGCGCCGCCGCGATCTGCGCCGCTGCCCGGTCTCCATCGACGTTCAGCCGTTCGCATTCCAGCCCAATGGCGAGGGGGGCCACGACGGGCGTGTATCCGGCCCCAATCAGCAACCGGAGCAAGCCCGCGTTGACGGCTTCGATCTTGCCGGTGTAATCGTCCCGGACGATGCGCTGCCGCCCCGTCTTCGGATCGATGGCGCGGACGGCCTCCTTACGATGGGCGAGTAAGAGTTTACCGTCTACGCCGCTGAGGCCAACCGCATTCACCCCGAGCGCCTGCAACTTCGCCACCAGCGTCGTGTTGACCAAGCCATTGGCGGCCATCGTGTAGATGTCCAGCGTTTCGGGGTCGGTGTAGCGGCTGACGTGCCCCGTCGGGGACTGCAAGGTACGCCCCTCGACGCCCATGCGGGCCGAGATCGAATCGACGGCGGCACTTGTGCCGTGCATCAGGACGACGGGCGTCCCCGCCCGGACGAGGGCGGCAACGTCGGTGCACACGGCATCCACATCGACGCCCGCGCCACCGCCCACTTTCACCACAACCAGATCAGACATGATGATATTCCCTTCGCATAAATTCCTTAACGTTGTAGAACCTCATCCCCCCGGCCCCCTTGCCCATGTAGGAAGGGGGAGGCCAGAGCGCAGCGGGTGAGGTTCCCGCCCCTTGACGGCATCGGCCACCCCTGCTAAGATCGCCTTCATGCTAGGCACGCCCCTATCGTCTAGGGGCCTAGGACGCGGCCCTCTCAAGGCTGAAACACGGGTTCGAATCCCGTTAGGGGCACACACACGCCGGATCGTGATCCGGCGTTTTTTGGGCCCGCCGCAGGGCAAGAAAAAAGCCCCACCCGCCAGACTGCGGGGGGGCTTTTGCGTTTTTCGCCGTGAGGCACGCGCCAGCGTTACCCTCCGTCCGTCTGGACGTGGAGCGTCGAACGCTTCTTCGCCTTCTTCAGCGCTGCCATGTCGAGCGCGGCCATCATCATACTTCTCAACATTTCTCGGCTTTGCGTAACACCTACGATTTTCGCGTGGGTGGGCGGCTTTGTCAAATTTCAAGGTTTTTGCGACGTTTAGGGGAATAACGCACCGGATCAAGCAAAACGCACGGGCAGGGGCGGGGGTGGCATCAGCCACTTGTGCGCCTTGACGAGACAAGGAGGAGAAAGCCAACCCTCGCCTCCCCCCCGCTTGCGACCTTTTTACGCCCCAAGCCGAAATATCCCCTACACGGCTTAACAAAACTGCGCTATGCTTAGCGCTTTGTGAGATAGCTCACAACCCGACGAAGGTGTACCGGTACGTTTTTGCTTTTTTTAGGTGCGTTCTATGGTGTTGAACCCTTCCGCGCAATGCGGCGATATGCAATCTCGCAGGCAGGTGAATACAACGTATGGTCGAACTACGTTCGCTACTCTCGGTCTTTCTTGCTGTGGTCTATTTCCCAGCATTTGCATTCCTGCTCATCTATAGCCTGAACCTCTACTTCTTGATGTTTGCGGCGCTGTGGCGTGGGCGGGCCGGACTCAAGGTCTCACCGATGACGGATGCGCCGCATGTAACTGTACAAGTCCCCCTGTACAACGAGCGCTATGTTAGCGAACGCATCATCGACGCCGTCAGCCAGCTGGACTGGCCGCGGTACCGCCTCCACATCCAAATCTTGGACGACTCCACCGACGAAACAAAAGACGTGGTCGCTGCGGCGGTGGCAAAGTGGGCCGCACAAGGCCTCGATATTGTGCAGGTCTGCCGCCCGAAGCGGGAGGGCTACAAGGCGGGGGCATTGGCCTACGGCCTGAACCTCACCCAAAGCGATTACATCGCCATCTTCGATGCGGACTTCGTGCCCAGCCCAGACTTCCTGAGGCAGACTGTCCCCGCGCTGGTGGAAGACCGCAAGGCCGCCTTCATCCAGACCCGTTGGGAACACCTCAACCGCCGCGATTCGTGGCTGACGCGCATTCAGGCCACCTCCCTCGATGGGCACTTCGCCGTAGAGCAATTTGCCCGGAGCTATTCCGGCTTGGCCTTTAACTTCAACGGCACGGCAGGCGTATGGCGGCGGGCGGCCATCGAAGATGCGGGCGGCTGGCAACCGACGACCCTCACCGAAGACATGGATTTGAGCTACCGGGCGTGGCTACGCGGTTGGCACGGCCTCTACCGCCGCGACGTGACTGCCCCCGCCGAACTTCCGCCGACGATGACGGCCTTTCGCCGTCAACAAGCGCGTTGGGCACAGGGGAGCGTGGAGTGTGCCCGCATGTTGCTACCGAGCATCTGGCGCAGCAAGCATAGCATCTTCGCCAAGATTCAAGCCACCATGCACCTGACCGGCCAAATCGTGACGCCGATCATGGTGCTGCTGCTGGTGAGTTACCCATTGGTGGCCGTCGCTTTCGCTCAGCTGCCGCAGATCACCCCAATCGTGACGTTTGCCAGCACCCTGAGCATCCTCACCTTCGCCCCGACGTTGTTCTTCCTGCTCTCACAGTTCCTCGTCCGGCGCTGGGATACCAAATCGCTGCTGAGCGTAGTAGCCTTGCAAGTGATCGGGACGGGCCTCGCCATGAACACGCTGCGCGCCGTGCTGAAGGCCTTCACGAGTCGGGGTGGGGAGTTCCTGCGTACCCCCAAATGGGGGAACACAGACCTTACGACCAGCACCTACCGCCTGAATGCCGACCTGAGCGTGCTGATCGACTTCTTGTGGGGCCTCGTCTGCTTGTTGGTGGCCTTCCTCGCCTTCCGCGAGAGGCATATCTTCATGCTGATGTACGGCCTCGTCTCGTGTTTGGGGAGTTGGGTTGTAGCCTTCTGGACGGTGTGGCCCGACCTGCGCCAAGTGATCTACGCCAAGCGCCGCAGTTGGGCCGTCAGCACGCTGAAGTAGCGAACCCCTTGCGCTAGTTCCCCCTCTCCCAAGAGAGAGGGGGTGAGGTTCGGGAAGAGGGGGTTATTCCTCCCCCAAATACGCCTTCCGAACGGCCTCGCTCGCTTGTAATTCCTTCGCATCGCCGCCCATCACGATCCGCCCAGACTGCAGGATGTACCCACGATCCGCCACTTGGAGGGCCATGCGTGCGTTTTGCTCCACCAGCAGGATGGTTTTCCCCTGACTGTGGAGTTCCTGAATGATGTCGAAAATCTGGTCGACCAGCACGGGGGCCAAGCCCATTGAGGGTTCGTCCAGAAGCAAGATATGTGGGTTCAAGATCAGGCCCCGCGCCATGGCAACCATCTGCTGTTCCCCGCCGGAGAGCGTCCCCCCCGGCTGGTTTAGACGTTCCTTGATGCGCGGAAACAGTTCAAAAACCTGCTCCATCCGCTCTTGAAGGTCGTGTCTTTTGACGGTGAAGCCGCCCATCTCCAGATTTTCCCGCACGGTCAGTTCGGGGAACAGGCGGCGGCCCTCCGGCACGTGCCCAATTCCCATCCGGGTAATCTCGTGCGGGGGGACGGTGTTCAAGGTTTTGTCCTCAAACGTTACTGTGCCGACCTTCGGGCGGAGCAACCCGCTAATGGTGCGGAGGGTGGTACTCTTGCCCGCCCCATTCGCCCCGATCAGCGTGACCACCTCGCCCTGATTGACCTCGATCGAAATGCCTTTAAGGGCATGGATACGGCCATAGTAGGTATGGACATTTTCGAGCTTTAGCAGTGTCATCGTATTCCCTTGCCCTATACCGTCGTCGCTTGTGCGCCGCGCCCCAAGTAGGCTTCGATCACCTTCGGGTTGTGGCGGACTTCATCCGGCGTGCCTTCGGCCAACTTCTGGCCGTAGTCGAGCACCGTGACCCGTTCAGAAATGCCCATCACCACGCGCATATCATGTTCGATCAGCAGCACCGTGACCTTCTTTTCATCCCGCACGCGGCGGAACAGGCCCATCGCTTCTACCGATTCTTGGGGGTTCATGCCCGCCGTGGGTTCGTCCAGCAGGATCAGCTTCGGGTTGCTGGCGAGGGCGCGGGCGATCTCGAGTCGGCGCTGGTCACCATAAGGCAGATTGCGGGAAATTTCGTTGGCCTTATCGCGCAGGCCGACGAAGTCCAGCAGGCCCTCAACCGTCTTTTGGGCCTGCCGTTCGGAAGCCCGGAACGTGGGCGGGCGGAGCAGCGTCGTCATCAGATCGATGTGGAGGCGGCGATGCATGGCGACGAGGCAGTTTTCAATGACCGTCATGGCCCCGAACAGCCGGATGTTCTGGAAGGTGCGGGCAATGCCCATCGCGCTGATCTGGTCAGGCTTTTTGCCGACGATGCTCTTGTCATCGAAGATGATGTCGCCCTCGTCGGCCTTGTAAATGCCCGTCATCAGGTTGAAGAAGGTGGTTTTGCCGGCCCCATTCGGCCCGATGATGGCCGTGAGGGACATCGGTTCAATCACAAAATCGACTTTATTGACGGCGGTGAGGCCGCCGAAACGCTTCACCACGCCTCTTGCTTCAAGAAGCATCGAGTTTCCTCCCTTCGGGGACTGGACTCATCGTCTCGGTGCTGGTCTTATCGGAAGATTCTGGGATTTCGACTTCTTCGGTCATTTCAAGGCGGCGGCGCTGCGCCGGAATAATCCCCGCTGGGCGGCGGATCATCATGATCACCAGCAACAGGCCAAAGACTAACCGCTCGTAACGGGCGGGGTCAAGCTGGACGGGCCAACTCTTGATCGGGTAATTGATGATCGGAACCACGAAGTCGATATTCCGCAGGGCGTTAATCTGAAGCGAGAGGTTTTTGAGGATTTGCAGGTTCAGCAACGTAATCGCTGCCGCACCGAGCAACACGCCCCGAATGCTGCCCATCCCGCCGACGATGACCATCACCAGAATGCTGATCGACTGGTTGAAGCTGAAGCTCTCCGGGCTGACGAAGGTCTGTTTAGCGGCGAAGATCACGCCCATGGCCCCCGCGAAAGAAGCGCCCGTCGCAAAGGCGAGGAGCTTCATCCGCACCTTCGGCACGCCCATCGCTTGGGCGGCCACTTCGTCTTCACGGATGGCCGTCCATGCCCGCCCAATTGGGGAGTTATCCAGCCGGGCCGCCGCGACGACGGCCAATAGGCAAACGCCCATCACAAGGAAGTAGAAGAAAAGCTGGTAAGTCAGGGCGGGGACGTTCGTCACCTTATCCCCGTAGCCGAGTAAGTTGGCTACCCCGCCGATGATGTCGTTCAGGAAGGGGGGCAACGGCGGCTGGGCAATACCCGGCAAGCCCTGCGCCCCGTTGGTGATGTTGATCTTCACGCGGGGGTCGCTAGAGATGTTGCTGAGGTTACTCATCAGGATGCGGATGATCTCGCCGAAGCCGAGCGTCACAATCGCCAGATAGTCCCCGCGCAGGCGCAAGACGGGCAGACCGAGCAAGATGCCCGTAATGGCCGCCGCGATAATCCCGATGATCAGGAATATCCAGAAGGCACTTGGGGAGGCAGTCGCGTTGTTCAGGAAGACGACGGTTTGGGCACTGGAGGTGAAAATCCCCCACAGGTAAGCCCCCACCGCAAAGAAGGCCACATAGCCAAGGTCGAGCAACCCAGCGAAGCCCACCACGATGTTCAGCCCGATGGCCATCGCCGCGAAGATGCCGACTTGGATGGCCAGTTCAAGGTAGAAGCTATCGTCAACGCCCGCGATGGGCAACAAGATCAGCGCAATTAGGCCGATCAGGATCGCTTTGAGGGCGGGCGGAACTTTCAGCACAATCAGCAGGAACGGGGCCAAGATGAAGGCCGGGTACACAATGCTGGAGAACGTCGGGAACCACAGGAGTTGGCGGTCTAGGTTGCGGACCAAATAGTACGTCACCGCCACATAGATGATGATCCCAATGGTATGGACGGGATTGTACTGGGTTGGTTGGGCCGGACGGCCAACAGCAACATCGTTAATCGTCATAAGCCCTTAAACCTTTTCATCAACTTTCTTGCCGAGCAAGCCCGTAGGCCGGAAGAGCAACACAAGGATGAGGATTGCGAAGGCGAAAATATCGGTATAGCCCGTGCCGAGCGCCGGAAAGTAGGGGAGCAAGGCCGCCGCGAAGGATTCCAGCAGGCCGAGCAAAATGCCGCCCAGCAAGGCCCCCGTAATATTCCCAATTCCGCCGAGCACCGCCGCTGTAAACGCCTTCAGGCCGGGCGTAAAGCCAACGTACGGCGTGATGCGCGTCGTCTTCAGGCCGAAGAGCACACCCGCTGCGCCGCCCAGCGCCCCCCCGATCAGGAAGGTGAGGGAGATCATCAGGTTGACGTTGATCCCCATCAGGCTGGCAGTGGCTTGGTCTTGGGAGACGGCCCGAATGCCCTTACCCGTTTTGGTGGCGTTCACGAAGTAATTTAAGCCTAGCACCATCAAAATTGCGCTGGCGATGATAATAATCGAGGTCATGTTGATGACGGCGGGCACGGTGATCACGCGCCCATCGGCATTGGTGATCGAGGTGCTTGCCAGTTGGAAGCGCTGCGAAAGCAGGGCGATGTCGCTCGTGGGGTAGGCGAGGTTGAATTCGTTCCGGGTGAGCGCTTCAAAGGCCCGCACAAGGTCTTGAAGCAGGAATGAGACGCCAATGGCGGAAATGAGGGGCACAAGGCGCGGCGCGTTCCGCAACGGTTTATAAGCGATCCGTTCGATGGCAAGCGCCGTCCCACCACTGATAACCATCGCCACCACAATCATAAAAAGGATTAGCAAAATCGGTGGGAAGGTCTGTAAATTGCCGCCCGCTTTAAGGCGCATCAGCACTTCATAACCAACGACGCCCCCCAGCATGAAAATTTCGCTATGGGCGAAGTTCACGAACTTGAGGACACCGTATACCATCGTGTAGCCGACGGCGATAATGGCGTACACAAACCCAATGGTGATGCCGTCTAGCAGCATGTTGGGCAGTTGCAACCAAATTTGGTTCAGTAAGTCAATGCGGGGGCGCACCCGTAACAGTTCAATGCCGTGCCAAGGGGTACGCAAAACAACGCCCGCAACAAGGGCAGCCCCTGAAATCAGCACTGCCGAAATCACGATGAACAGCAGAATTTGCCAAAGGGGCTTCAGGACATATTGAAGCGTCCAGTTTCCGACGCCAGCAAGGGAGGGGGACATAAGCGAGACTCCAAAGCAGGATGAATAGATATAAAAAGGGGGGAAGCTGCATTGCTTCCCCCACATAAGCATGACTGCTGAGGGGTTACTTCGCCTTCGCCGCCAACGGAGACGGGGCCGTGGTGGTGGTCAGGAGTTCCTTCCACGCGCCAGCGGGGTCGGCACCGACGGCCTTCAGGATGTAGTAGGTAGCTTCGACCTTATCGCCGTTGCCGTCGAGGGTGATCGCGCCGATGACCGTGCTCAAGTCCTTCGTGGCGCGGACGGCTTCCGTCACCTGCTTGCGGGTGGGCAGCGCACCGTTGTTGGCCTTGATCGCGGCTTCGATACCGGCGAGGACAACCTGCGTAGCGGCATAGGCTTCGGCCGCATAGGTCTCTACGATTTCGGTCTTGAAGGTCTTCTTGTAGTCTTCAATGAACTGCTTGGCTTCGGGGAACAATTCCGCCGGGCCAGCGGTGGAGGTGAAGATCGTCCCGACCATCGCTTCGCCACCGATCTTGACCAGATCGGAGGAGTCCAGACCGTCCGCACCCATGAATTGGGAGGTCAGGCCCTTCTCGCGGGCTTGCTTGAAGAACAACGCGGCTTGGTCATAGATGCCGCCGAAGTAGATGACATCCGGGGCGGAGGCCACGATGGGGGTCAAGATGGCATCGAAGTTGGCCTTTTCCTCAGTCCCTTCGAAGCCCAGCACTTCGCCACCGTTGGCTTGGAAGACATCGCGGAAGAAGGTGGCGACGCCTTCGCCGTAGGCCGTCTTGTCATGGATGACGTAGGCGGTCTTGGCCTTCAGTTCGTTGAGCGCGTAGTTCGCACCAACCGTCCCTTGCGTGTCGTCACGCCCGCAGATACGCACCACAGTCGGCAGGCCGCGATCCGTCACGGCGGGGTTGGTGTTGGCGGGGGAGACCATCACGAGGTCGCTCTTGTTGTAGACTTCGGAGGCCGGGATGGCAACGCCGCTGTTCAGGTGGCCGACGACAGCCAGAATCGCGGCATCGTTAACGATGTTCTGGGCGTTGGAAACCCCCACGTCTGGGGTAGCTTGGTCATCGAACGGCACGTATTCGATCTTGAAGCCGAGGTCTTCGATGGGCTTGGAGAGCTGTTCGATGGCGAGACGGGCGCCATTGGAGATGGCCGTTCCGAGCACGGACTGGCCACCGGACAGCGGGCTTTGCGAGGCGATCTTAATGACGTTGCTTTGTGCGGAAGCGGTAGGGGCAAGGGCGAAGCCGGAACCTACCAACGCGACGATGGCGAGAACCGCCAAAACCTTAAAAGCCTTCATACGTTTTCCTCTTTTTGTGGAAGAACTCAAACGGTGCTTTTAGGGGAAGGCCCCAAAGCTAGAGACTCCCCTAATGCAGGTGATTATATTCAGGTCTTTTATAGTGTCAAAATGCGAATTAAATCTTGTCGAGGGGCCTGAACAAGCTCGGCGAAGGGCGAGGGCAAAAGAAGCGGGGAAGGGTTGCCCTTCCCCCCGCCGATTTTTGGCGGTGGGCGCGAAAATCGGGCCGTTCATAGGTGACCATCAACGGCTCTATTTGTTCAGGTTCACAAGTGGTTTAGCCCACGCCCGCCGCTTCTTCGGATTCATCAGCAAATTGGCGGCGGTACAACGCCGCATATAAGCCGTTTTGGGCCAGTAATGTTTCATGAGTGCCGTCTTCGACGATCTCCCCCCGCTGCATGACGAGAATCCGGTCTGCCTCCCGCACGGTGCTGAGCCGGTGGGCAATGATGATGCTCGTCCGGCCATGCAACACCCGCCGCAACCCCTCCTGAATGAGTTCTTCCGTCTCGGTGTCGATGCTGCTGGTGGCTTCGTCCAGCACCAGCACCCCGCTTGGGCTGTGGATCAGGGCGCGGGCGAGGGCCAGCAACTGCCGCTGCCCCTGCGAAAGGTTGGCCCCGCCGGGCAACAACATATAGTCATACTGATTGGGGAGCCGTTCGATGAAGGGGGCCGCGCACGCCGTCTGCGCTGCATCGATCATCTGCTGATCGGTGATGGTCGGGTCGAACAGGCGCAAATTATCGGCGATTGTGCCGTTGAAGCAGTACGGGTTTTGCGGCACGACGGTCACCAGCTTCCGCAAGTCTTCCCGGCGTAAGTGGCGCACGTCCACCCCGTCGAGCAACACCCGCCCCTCGTTCACATCGTAAAAGCGGGTGAGCAGCCCGGCAAGGCTGGTCTTGCCCGCGCCCGTCGCCCCAACAATCGCCACCATTTGCCCGGCGGGAATAGTCAGGTTGATGTTCCGCAAAACGGGCACGCCCGGCTCGTAGCTGAAGTTCACCCCCTCTAGGCGCACCTCCCCCCGAAATTGGCTCGGCATGGTGGATTTTTCCGGCTCTTGGAGGGTCGGTTCCTCGCGCAGCATCCGGGCGATCCGTTCGCCAGCGGCCAGCGCCGTCTGAATCTGGGCAAATTGTTCGGAGAGGTTCAGGATCGGGTCAAAACTCCGTTGCTGGTACTGGATGAAGGCGATCAGCATGCCCAAGCTGGCCCACCCGGCGAACACGCCACTGCCGCCGCCGTACAGCACGATGCCTAGCCCAACGGCGGTGAGCATCTGCAAGAGCGACGCATATACCGTGTAAACATCGCGGAGTTTCGCATGGGTATCGCGGTAGTTCGCATTCAGGCTATCGAACTCGGCTTGGCTGATCTTCTGCCGCCCGAAGAGCTGTACCACCAGCATCCCGTTAAACTGCTCGTTCAGAAAGGCCAGATTATCGGCCACGATGCGGTGTAGATAGTTCGAAGCCCCCCGAATCTTGCCCCGAAAGTAGACGGTCAGGACGATCATCACCGGCAGCACGGCCAAGCCAATCAGGGCCAAGCGCCAGTTGACCGCCACCATCACGATGATGATGCCAATTAGCGTGATCAGGTTGCTCACCACCATGACGATGCTGGTTGAAAGCAGTTCGGTGAGGGCCTCAATATCGTTCGACAGGCGCGAGACAATCTGTCCGACGGGCGTCTGGGTGAAGTAGGCCATGTCCTGCTTCAAAATATGCTCAAACAGCCGTTGGCGCAGGTTCAATAACGCGCTCTGCCCGACGGTTTGCAACAAATAGGTGTACGAAAAACGCAGCACAAACACGGCAAAGATCGCCGTGAAGTAGGCCACCCCCAACGGCAACAGCCCATCGAGCTTACCCGCTGCAATTGGCCCATCTACCGCCTGTTGGATAAGATAGGGGGGGAGTAGCGAAAGGGCTGTGACCCCTAGCAGCAGCAAAAACACAACGAGGATTTGCCGCCAATACGGGCGCAGGAATTGCGCTAACATTCCGAGTAGGTAGCGGTCTGTGAGCTTGACCGTCCCGCTTTTCGGGGGGGGCAGTGTGAACCCGCCCATGCGTACAGCCATAATGTTTAAGCCTTTTCGGAACTGAGGGTTGGGTAAAGGAGTATAGACCACCACCGCCCACATGACAACCTGCAAAACTGCCCAGCAGATCGAAAGACAGCCTCCCCAACGACCTCCCAACGTGGTATAGTTACACGAAGAACAGGTCTTATGTTTTTTATTAATTAAATTGCACTATAAAATTGTGTATTGGTCTACCTCAGCCTTTCCAACGGGAGAGTCTTCATGACTTCACGGGTTCGCTTCCTTGCTGTAGCCCTCTGCGGTGTAGCTTTCTGCCTTAGCGTGCTGGTCGGCGTTGTGCCCGCCGCCGCACAAGGTGGAACCAACCTTGTGGGCCGTCTGCGTGCTGCAACCCCCCGCCTCGAAATGCGCCGCATCAATACGGCGGGGTGGGTTGCCCTCCGGCGGGAGTCGCTGTTTGGGGTGGGCGATTCAGCCCGGACGAATAAAAGCGGCGCAGGCCAGATCAGCCTGCTGGACGGCTTGCTTACCCTTGACTTGGCGGGGGATAGCCAAGCGACGTTGACGGCTTTTCGCGGCAATGTCAACGCCTTTACCGCCGAAATCCGGGCAGAGGGGGGCGCATTCGTCGCCACGTCCCGCCGCACCCTCCCCGATTCCAACGCACCGTCGGCCTACCGCATCGTGACGCCCGCCTTTACCACCACGATCCTGTCTGGGACGGCCCGCCTTCGCATCGAGGCGGGGGGGCGGTCCAGCGTGGTGGTCGGGGTGGGCGGGCGCGCTGAAGTGACCGGATCGGATGGGGCAAAAGCCACCCTCAATGCTGGGCAGGGCCTCCGCGCCGAACCCGACTCCTCCTTGAGCGAAGTCGTCCCTGCGGAGAGTTTTCCCACCCTCGATGTTGCCCTTGATGGTTGCCCCAGTAACCTCCAGCTAACAGGGGATGTCCGTCAAAACGTGCGGCTAGGGGCCGGGTTGGATTACGACATCGTGGGCAGCTTGCCCAGTGATACCGCCCTCCGCGTGATGGGCGTGACGGGTTCCGGCGGCTGGTATCGAATCCTGTTTGCGGGCGGCTACGGCTGGCTGAATGTGGCCCGCTTGCCCTTGCCCGCCTCGTGCATTGGGCTTCGCATTTTCCCAGATAAATTCGGCCCTGAAGACCGCACCCGTTACCGCGCTGATGGAGGAAAATAACCATGAATCGCCGTACTTCTGCCCTGATCCACTATGTGTTGGCTGTCACCCTCGCCCTGACCGGCATGGGGGGGGTGTTTTTGGCCCGCGCATCGGGCGAATTGGTGGCTGCGCTAGAATCTCTCAGCGGGACGGTGAGCGTCAAGCGCTTCGACGCGGGCGATTACACCCAAGTGAACGGTGAAACATTGGTCGGGGTGGGCGATACGGTACGGACGGCGGCCAACAGCCGCGCCCGGATCACGTTTTTCTCCAACGGTGTCGAAACGGACATCCTGCCGGAGTCCGAATTTCGGATCGACGCCTTCACGGGCGACGAAAAATCGTTTGAGATCGCCGTGACGGTGCTGATCGGCCAAACCGCGCAGCGCGTGACCCGCCTGCTGGATGCCAATTCGCGCTATACGATCAACTCTACGGGGCTGATCTTGGCCGTGCGCGGCACAGAATTTGCCGTCCGGGTCGAGGCCAGCGGGCGGTCTGCGACCATCGTGCAAGCCGGATTGGTCAAGGCGGAAAACCCCGGCACGGCGGGCTTAGCGGATGTGCCCGCCGGGTTCGGGGTCCGTGCGGAGGCAGCCAAAGGCCTCAGCGACGTGGTACGCGCCGCCACCTTCGCCCAACTCGACGCCGCCCTCGATGGCTGCGACGCCGTGATCAAGACAGAAGGGGATGTCGTCTTGAATGTGCGGACGGGGCCGGATTTGTCCTTCACCAAAATCGGGACGTTGGATAACTTCACCCGCCAACGGGTCTTGGGGGTGACGGAGACGACGAAGTGGTACCGCATACCGTATTTGGGCTGGTTTGCGTGGGTGTTTGCCCCCGCCCTTGAACTGGA
>Ga0272446_1002323_pt1 | contig 26121 bp, 18 predicted proteins | sample YNPCB0061_FD_194587 | JGI IMG/M metagenome (GOLD analysis project Ga0272446, IMG submission 194587) | Hot spring microbial mat communities from Yellowstone National Park, WY, United States - YNP-CB-006-1 | ecosystem: Environmental > Aquatic > Thermal springs > Hot (42-90C) > Sediment | place...
ACCGTACTCCAGATCGCCCTGCGGCGCGCTGCACGCGGCACCGGGTCATCAGAGGAGTTTCTTGATCGGAGCCGTACCGCCTGGTATAAGCTCCACGCGCCGAACAACCGGGCTGCAGGCGTGTGAGCTCCTGAGTCACAAGCGCCGGGCGGGGCAGATCGGGGAGATTGCAGCTCCCGTTTCTGCCTCGTCCGGCGCTCGCTGATGCGGTGGCCCGCAACTGTGGTGGAGATGGGGGGAATCTTCCCCCAGTGATAATTCCGCTTCCTGAAGCCATGTCCCCTCTACCACGCATCTGGAAGCCGATCGATGGCTTCCCGGAGCTGCCGGCTGCCCAGCATCAGGTAGCGCTGCGTCGTCTCCAGCGAGCTGTGCCCGAGCAGCTCCTGGATCGCCCGTAGGTCGGCGCCGTTGCGTAATAATTCCGTCGCGAACGAGTGGCGCAGACGGTGGGCTGAGATCTGAAGGTCATAGTCTGGCAACCATCTCTCGAAGAGGTGGGCCAGGCTTTTTTGATTCATGGGCGTGTTGTCCTGACGGCCGGCGACTGCCCAGGTTGGCCGGGGCGTCTCAACCCGCTCTAGCTCGGAGCGCAGCGTCGGGTGGATCGGCACCGAGCGATCCTTGCCGCCCTTCCCGTCGATCACAAGCAGCACGCCCGCCTCCAGGTCGACCTCGCGCCAGCGCAGCGCCGCTACCTCGCTGATGCGCAGGCCGGCGAAGAGCATCAGCAGCACCGCCCGCCGGTTGCGTCCCCAGATCCAGCGCTGAAACTCGGTCAGCTCCTCCGGCTCTTCGATGGCCTTCAGCAGCCGGCGCAGCTCAGCCTGGGAGAGCGCACGCGGTGCCGGCTTGCGCAGCCGTGGCCAGACGATCGTGAGCGTCGGGTCGTCGCTACGCAGGCCCTGGGCGGCGCACCAGCGGCAGAACGAGCGGATCGCCGTCAGCGCATTGCCCACTGTGCCCGAGCCGCAGCGCGCCGCCAGGTGCTCCTGGTAACGCGTGATGATCTGGGCACTGATGCTCTCCGCCGGCAGCGCCTCACCAGCGAAGCGCGCGAAGGCCTTCAGCTGCTCCAGGTATTTCTGGATGCCGCGCGCGCGGTAGCCGCGTGCCACTAGGGCTGAGCGGTATGCGGGTAAGAGCTCGCAGATCGCCGGCATCGTAGGCTCGCTTTCCCTCCGGCTCCGGCCATGGCAACGGTCGGAGCCGATCGCATCGAACAGTTTCTCTCTCAACCATACCTTCAACCTGCGCTTTTGTGAGCGAAAGGAGATCAGCTTGTCTGGACGTAAACCTGACCCTGAGATCGAACAGACCGAGGATAACCTGGCGAGCCTCTCGGATATCGAGCAGGCCGCCTTAATTCTGCTCGCCCGTCTCCGCGCACCCGCCGATCGTGCGGAGGCCCAGCGCATTCTCAGCGCCATGGAGCGCATCCGCACTCGTGAATGGGCGCGCCGCGCCCGCTCGCGCCAGGAGTGGAAGTAGACGCCATACCACCGATATCCACAAGGAGCACCATGGAACAACAACACACGTTCGATATGCTCACCGCCGCGCAGGGCTATGTCGCCGGCGGGCTGAGTGTCATACCCATCGCCCACGGTGGCAAGGAGCCGGACACCGACCTCCTGCCGCGGATCTACGACGAGGCGACAGACAAAACCCGCCCCAGCTGGAAACCCTTTCAGGATCGCCCGCCGAACGAGGCTGAGCTACGGCGCTGGTTCGCCCGGGGCGAGGCCAACCTCGGTATCGTCTGCGGCGCGGTCAGCGGCGGCCTGGTCGTGCTTGACATCGAGGCGCCCGACCTCTATGAGCGCTGGTACGACCTGGCCGCCAGCCTGGTTGATGAGGAGATGCTGGCCGCACTGCCGGTGGTCGCCAGCGGTAAGGGCCGCCATGTCTACTTCCGCATGGAGCCGCCGACAGGCAACAAGAAGCTGGCCATGCGCGGCCGCGACGTGTTGGCCGAGACACGCGGCCAGGGCGGCTACATCGTCGCCCCGCCCAGCCTCCACCCGAGCGGCAAGGTCTACACCCTACTCAGCGGCGATCTGGGCGCTATCCCGCTGCTCGACCTGGGCACGGCCGAAGCCCTACTCGATGCTGCACGAGCCTTGGCCCCGGTTGAGGAGCATCCCGCCCAGGCGGGAGCCGACAGGACGAGCGGCGGCGAGTCGGTCATCGACGCCTACAACAGCCGGCATGCGATCGAGTCGGTGTTGGAGGCTCACGGGTATCGCCGTGAGCAACCGGGGCGCTACATCCGGCCAGACGGAGAGCGCAGCAGCGTGATCATTCTCGACGGTCGCTCTATGCACTACAACCCGGCCGACCCGCTCTATAGCGAGGCACCGGGCGGCGGCAACCACGCCCACACGCCCTTCAGCGCCTTCTGCACCCTCGACCACGGCGGCGATGTGCGGGCAGCGGTGCGCGCAGCCGCCGGCGAGCTGGGGATGGCCTACACCGGTAGCGCCGGCAGCACAGCATCCCCTGAGGTGCTGGCCCAGGCCGGCCGCGCCCTGGGCCTGGGCGAGGACACCGGCGACACCTGGCCCTACTTTGTCCACGAGGGCGGGCTCTGGATGCACCAGCAACACAGCGACGGGTCGCCAAAACCACCGCTGCTGCTCGGCAACTTCGTCGCCCAGATCACCGCCGAGACGACCCTTGACGACGGCGAGCGCCAGGAGGAGCTGTATGCCATCACGGCGACCTGCGCTGGCCGCCGGCGTAGCATCGAGCTGCGCCGCACCGAGTTTGAGAGCGAGGCCGCCGTCGCGCGGATCGTCGCCGCCCTCGGCGCACGGGCGCGGGTCAACCCGCGCGCCCAGCCACGTTTCATCCTCGACGCGGTCAAAGCTTTATCCAGAGATGTCCGCGAGGACGTGATGCACACCCACACCGGCTGGGTCGGGCGCCGGTTCCTCTTCGCCAACGGCTATGTTGACGCCGCAGGCTGGCATGAGGCGCCGGGCTGCCAGCTGCCGCGCCGGCTACAGCAGTACCGGCTCAGCCCACCGACCGCGACCCTGCCCGAGGCGCTGGATGTCTTCGACAGCCTGCTCGCAATCGCGCCCGCCGGCGTGATGGTGCCGCTGGTGGCCGGCGTGCTGCTCGGACCGATCCTGAGCAGCCTCGATGCGCCGGCGCCGATGGTGCATCTCTACGGCCCGACCGGCTCGCACAAGACGAGCGTCACCTGCGCCGCGCTGGCGCTCTTCGGCGACTTCACCCCAAGCCAGCCGACCGACACCTGGACCAGCACGGCCAACAGCATCCAGCGCCTGGGCTGGCACCTCAAAGACGTGCCGATGCTGCTGGACGACTACAAGGCGGCCAACGTCAAACCGCAGCAGGTGACCTTCCTGCTGCAGAACTACGGCGACAACATGGCCCGTGGCCGGCTCGACTCCAATAGCGAGGTGCGCTCGGCCTTCCCGATTCGCGGGGCGCTGCTCAGCAGCGGCGAGGATCAGCCCGAGGGCGAGGCGTCGACCCTGGCTCGCATCCTGAGCGTGCCGCTCGGCCGGGGCAGCGTCAACCGTGGCCGGCTCAGCGATGTCCAGCGGCGGTCGCGGTTGCTCCAGCTGATCACGATCAACTACCTAACTTGGCTGGCCACCGATGACCAGGTAGGGGGCAACCGCGAGCTGCACCTGGCCGTGCGCGCCGGCGTGCTGGGCAAGCTGGAGGGCGTCGCGGAGCACGCCACCAACCCCGGGCGCATCGCCAGCAACGTGGCGGCGCTCTACGTCGCCTGGGAGTGCTTCGGCCGCTTCCTGGCGGCGCGCGGTCACTGGCCGGATGAGCGCGTGACCGCCTGGCTGCTGAGCTGCAAGCGCGACCTGCTCAACCTGGCGCGGGCGCAGCTCGATATGACTACCCAGGAGCGCTACAGCCAGCTCTTCCTCGAGACCGTGCGCTCGCTGGTTGCCAGCGGCCGGGCGGTGCTGGCCGAACTGGGCGGCGAGCCGCCCGATCCACGCGCCGGCCAGGTGCTGATCGGCGCCCGCGACGCCGCCGGCACCTATCTGATCGTCGAGAGCGCCTACGACGAAGTCTGCCGCCAGCTGAAAGCCGCCGGGCGGCCGGCGAACTTCTCGATCCGCGCGCTCTCCCAGCTCTTCGAGCAGGACGGCCTGCTGCGCGAGGTCAGCCCGCCGCACCTGACGGTCAAGAAGCGCATCAACGGCACCCGCCCGCGCTGCTGGCACCTGCCGCCGGGGGTGCTCGATGCGTAAGGTGCACTCGGCCGCCGTCGGTTCGCTCTGCCAGAAGTGGGGCCACCTGAGCTGGCGGCCCGGAGTTCCGCGTTGGGAAGCCGAGGAGCCCGGCCCCACTTCTGATCTCAATGCATGGCAAATCGAGATCTCGATCTCGCCAATTCTCGCGTGGCGACGCGCTCCATCGGGCGGCCCCACTGCGGCCCCACTTCTGATCGCGCAGTGGGGCCACCCTGTGCCGACAACCCAACGGCGAAGTGGGGCCACGGCCCCACTGCCGGCGAGCCCGGATCCAAAAGCGCTCATGCGCTTCCTGAAGCCCAGAAAAGCAGATCGAACAGTTGGGGCGGCCCCACTCCTCGGATTGTGTGGGGCCGGACAGAATCTGCTCTCAGATGCGCCAAACCATCGCTGTGGCCCCACTGCCCCACTTCGAACAACCGCCCCTACAACACGCAGCAGAGAAAGGATCGACCGGAATGACCGCAGGACACGGCCCGAACCTGGGCCACGGCTATGTGAAGTACGTTGCCATCGACGAGCAGGGGCGCGAGCTACCCGCCGTTATCTTTCCCGCCGTCACCGCCCGAGCCGGCCGGCGCGTGAGCGGCGCCCTGGTGCAGGTCGAGGCGTTCGAGGAAGGCGGCGAGCGCTGGTGGGTCGGCGCGGACGCGCTGCTCTCACCCAGCCCGCTGACGATGCTCGCCCAGGAGCGGCTGAGCGACCCGGCCTTCATCCCAGCCCTGCTGCGCGCAGCCCTCAGCCGGCTGGCCAGCGATCTGGGCGCAGTGCGCTGCCCCCAGATGGGCGGCTACTGCGTTACCGGCCTGCCCGCAACCTGGGCCGCCGACCCGGCGAAGGCGCGCCAGCTGGGTGACCGGCTGCGCGCCGCGACCGCGCAGTTCAGCGGCATCCGGGTCATCGCCGAGCCGCTGGGGCTGATCTACAGCGCGCTGCTCGACAACAACGGCGAGATCGCCGGCGATGCCGCGCTGAGTGGCGGCACCATCGCCGTAGTTGATCTGGGACACCACACAGTGGACACGGCGATCATCCGGCAGCTGGCCCCGCTGCCGAGCGGGCTGAGCACCTTCACCCTGGGCACTGCCCGCCCGCTACGCGAGATCCGCGCCCGGCTGAGCGCCGCCTTCGAGCGGGAGCTGACGCTCTACGAGACCGATCTGGCTGTACGCGGCGGAGGTCTCACGGTCGCGGGCCAGGCGCGCCCGCTGCCGGCGCACTGGGATCGCCCGCTGCGCGAGAACGGCGCGGCCATCGCGGCCCGGCTGGTCGAGGAGTGGGGTAGCGGCGCCCAGTTCGATGCTATCCTCCTCGGCGGGGGCGGCGCCGAGGAGCCGCGACTGGTCAGCGCGATCCAGGCCCGCTTCCCGCACGCCGTCGTGATCAACCAACCGCAGATCGCGATCGCGCGCGGGTACGCCAGGCTGGCCCGCCGGCTGGGGCGGGGGGCGCGATGAGCGCGGCGCCGACCAGACTCCGCCTCAGCCTCGCGCTCCAGCGCCTGGTCGCCGGCGTCAGCCCGAACACCAGCGCCGGGCTGCGCGCCCTGCTGCTGCTCGGCGCGGCCGCCGCTGGCTACGACCTCGGCGACTGCCGGGCCGACCTGGGCCGGCTGCTGGGCGAGGATCTGGCGCCTCAGGTGCGCACGGCCGTCGAGGCGCTCTATCCTGGCGGTAGGACAGCCGTAGGACAGCCGGCCTACGCACGGCCTACCGCAGGCCTACAACCGGAGATGCCGCCCGCGCCGGCGCTCTCGCTCGATGACGACCCGCTTGCCGGGGTGGGGATCGAGGTGTAGACGGGGGAGGAGCGGCTCGCTCACTGCTCAGCCTGTGCAGACGATGGCTGCGGTCGTGGTAGCTGTGTTGCAGCCGGTGAGAATACAGGCGCCATGCTGCGCGGCTTGTTTTACGAAATCGCCGTTTCGCAAAATAAGACTACTCGCTCGGCGCCATATGCTCATACACGAACATATGGCGAACCGCACCTCGCCGACCGTTCAGCACCACGCACGCCGGCTGACGCCGTACCCGATCGGCAGTCGGCCCGTATGCACCCGGTTTCCAGGCCCGGTTTCCACGCGCTTGCCGGCGCGACACGCCTGGAAACCGGATTGTCAAGTTTCCCCGCCTGCTGTCCTAGCGCATCCCAATGCGCAGCAACCCCGCCGCGTCAGAGGCGCAGCGTTGCCTGGAACAGAGGGGCGTATCAGGGAAGAACCCCGCAGTAGCTGCGCGCGCTCCGGCAGAACAGGGCAATAACCCTGGTCGACGTTGACCAACTCTGGTGGGCACAGTGGCACAGTAGTTACCCGAACAAATGTATTGACCTTCTTGTGTGAGCATGGTATCATTTGTTCGTAGCGAACAAATCGCACGGTGGTATAATAATCATCTCAGCCAGGCTCAGAGCGGTGTTATCCCATGTACGAAGATGATGGCGCGGTGCGCAGGCACGTCGGTCGTCGAGTTGGGGCTCTTCGCCGCGAGCGCGGAATGACACTGCGGCAGCTTGCCGACCTGCTTGGTTGGCCGCAGGATACGCTTGTCAATTATGAATATGGTCGTCGGCCAATCACGGTTGAGCGGCTTGTCGCTCTTGCCCAGACCTTGGGGTGTACGCCGGCGGCCCTGCTGGTTGGCGACGATGATACAGCGGCAGTGATAGAGACCATGTCGAGTAATCCTGGGATCACCCCCCAGATAGTGAATTTCATTAAAGAGCTCGGCGAACCATACGGGCCGCTTGTGCAGGCTCCCGCCGATCAGAAATAATAGTTGTTTATAGTTAGGGTAGTTTCTATGCGTCAGCAACGAATGGACGCTCGCTCGGTAGGCTCTCCGGCGGACGGACAGCACTATGAAGAGGTCTCGGAGGGGCGTATGGCTCAAAGCTCGAACTCAGGCCATCGCCAGCGCCTCAAAGCCCGCTTTATGGCTGGAGAGCCAGCCAGTCGCTCTGATGCAGCTCTGATAGAGTTGCTGCTCTCGTATGCCATTCCGCAGCGAGATGTGCGCCCGCTGGCTGAACGCTTGCTTGAGCGCTTTGCCTCACTCGACGGTGTGCTGGCCGCTGATCCGGCCGCCCTCTGCGTTGTCGATGGACTCGCCGAGCACTCGGCGGTGCTGATCAAGCTGTGCGATCTTTTCTATCGCCGTGGAGCGACCGAGCATGCCGCTGCCCAGCAGTTGCCGCTACTTGATCCGGAACCGGTAACGGCGGAGACTGCGACCGCACCGCCTTCAGCCCAGATAGGGCTGTTTGATGAACCTGCTCCTGACCCAGCAGCGGATCACGACCTGCCTGAGTCGAATGAGACGGCGCCTCAGAGCCAGTATCGTAACGGCGCCGGGACGAGCACGCGGCGACAGGTTGTGCCGCCGCGTGGCAGCGATCTTGTGACGAAGTCTGTGCTGCGCGAAGCGATCGAGATGCTTCCGCGCTTGCCCGAGACCGAGTCGCTTGATGAGATCTCAGCCTTTTTGAAGAACAACCTCCATTTTAGCGCCTTGCAGACCCGTGAGCGCTACGCGGCCTATATCAATCGGCGCATGTTTCCCGCCGGCTATGCCGATCAGGCCATGCGCAGCTTTGCTACGGCGTTTGCCGATCAGCAGGAGCTGCGTGACGTAGCCTTCTACCGTTTCTGCTGCGTTGAGCCGCTGGTCGGCCGGGTGGTGCGTGAACTACTTGTGCCCGCGATCAGCGCCGGATTTGTTGAGCGGCGGGCGATCCGCGACTATCTGAACGAGCGCTACCCAGAATCACGCAGCATTGCTGATGCGAGCCAGGCCGTTGTCGAGACCCTGGTCAGCGGCGGGCTCGCCCGCGCCGATCGCAACCGGTTGAGCTTTGGCTACCGCGAGGTGCTGCTGCCCTCGTTCGCCTTCATTCTGCATAGCGAGTTCACCGAGCCGTCGATGTATCCGCTGCGCGATCTGGAGCGCCACCCTGTGCTTCAGACGATGCTCTGGAAGCCCGACCGGGTGATGCCCGCCCTGTACGAGCTGCGCAACCAGGGCTTGATCGCCCGTATCTCGGAGATCGACAGCGTACGCCAGTTCACACTGCGCTATACCCTCGACACACTGGTGCGGGAGCTGGTTGCCACGGAGGTTCGCCAGTGACGATCGCCGAGGTTGTTGAGGCTCTCCGCAGCAAACTCACCGTCGCCAGCGGCCGCCACCTCTACGCCATCCTCGGCCCTTACCCCGCGCTGGATGAACTGGTCGAGCGCCTGAGCCGCGCAAAGCTGCCCGATGGCCGGCGTTTCCCCGCCCCCCTCTCGGTGAATCGCGGCATTCTCGACGCCATCCCCGACGACGAGTTTAAGCGCCTGACCCGTGACGAGGTGATCTACCCCGAGCCGACGGTCGCCCATATCCGCCAGGCCTTCGAGTCATTTCTGCGCAGCCAGCTTCAGGGGCGCGGCCTGGTGATTCTGCGCGATCTCGAGCTGCTTTTCGCCTATGGTATCGAGCTGAATATGCTGCGCGTGCTCGCCGCCAACGACGACCATATTCTGCTGCTCTTGCCCGGCCGCCGCGAACGCGGCCAGATCCTGCTCTTTCCCGAGAGCGACCAGGGGCCGTGCACCCTGCCCTCCACCCTGATTGCCGAGAATCACCTGTGGGAACTGCGAGGCTGAACCGATGAAACGCCGTGCTACCCAGAACGCCCAGCAAACATCGCTGTTCCGCCGCCAGTCCACCCGCTCCACATCGGGTGCCTACTCCGGCGACCAGCCGAACCCCAACCTGCGCGCCTTCGTCGAGCAGCACCTGCGCGAGCGCCCCTACGACCCGGCGAGCGATCGCTACGCGGCGCCGGCTTTTGACCAGCCGATCGCGGCGACCAAGGCCACCGCGATCTATAACATGCACACCTACTGGTCGAAGAAGCCGCATGATGCGATCCGCCAGTACATTCGCCACTACACCCAGCCCGGCGACCTGGTGCTCGACCCGTTCTGCGGCTCGGGCGGCACCGCCCTGGCCGCCCTGATGGAGGGCCGCAAGGCTGTCGCGATCGACCGTAGCCCGGCCGCAACCTTTATCACCAAGAATTACTGCACCCCGGTTGACCCCGCTGAGCTGCAGGAGGCTTTCGCCGCGCTGCAGGCGCAGGTGCAGCCCGAGATCGACTGGCTCTATGCCACCCGCTGCGACCGTTGCGGCGGCCCGGCGACGACCGCCTACACAGTCTACTCCCAGGTCTTCCAGTGCCCGCGCTGCCTGGAGAAGGTGCCGCTGTTTGATTGTATCGAGGTGGAAGGCGAAAGGGCAAAGGCGAAAGGCGAAAGCGGCCATGCGAAGCTGATCAATGCCTGCCCGCACTGCCACACCCGTGGGGTGGTCGAGGAGATCAGCACGCGCGGCATCAAATTCGGCGCCATCCCGGTGCTGGCCCGCTACGAGTGCCTGGGCGGCTGCAAGCCTGCCCGTGACGAGCGCTTGCATAACGACCCCGACCCGCGCAAGCGTGACTATTTCCAGCGCTTCGACCTGGGCAAGTTGCAGGAGATTGAGGCGAGGGAGATTCCGTACTGGGTGCCGCCCCACCGAATGATGAATGTGGAGGATGATGTTAAGCCATGGGGCGCGGAATGGCGTGAAGGGCGCAACTTTCGCACAGTTGCCGAGCTCTTCACCAGGCGCAACCTGTGGGCGCTGGCGGCGATCCGGGCGGCGATTGGCGATGCCCGCAGCGCGGCGCAGGATGCGCTGCTGTTCGCGCTGAATGGGATCTTGCTGAACTGTTCGCGGATGTATAGGTATCGCTCAAACTTGAAGGGAGGCGTTCAAAATGGAACATACTACCTTCCTCAAGACTCGCAGATTATCAACGTCTGGCGTTCCTTCGCCGATAAAGTTCAGGATTTCGCGCGGGTTGCCGAGACATTCCAGATCCAGTCGAAGTATTGTATCTCCACCCAATCGGCCACCGACCTGGCGGCCATCCCGGCGAACAGCGTGGACTATATCTTCACCGACCCGCCTTACGCTGAAAAAGTGCAGTATGGCGAGCTGAACTTCGTCTGGGAGGCCTGGCTGGGCTTCGATACGACATGGCACGATGAGGAGATCATCGTCAACAGCGTGCGCGGCAAGAGCGAGGCCGACTGGGCGGCCATGATGCGCCAGGCGATGGCCGAGTGCTACCGCGTGCTCAAGCCGGGCCGGGCGATCTCACTCTGCTACCACGACACCTCTGAGGGCACCTGGGCGCTGGTGCAGGATCTTATGGCCGAGGCCGGCTTCCTGGTCGAGCAGACCAGCGGCGCGCTGTTTATCGACACCGGCCAGAAGTCCTACAACCAGCTCACCGCCGACAAAGTCAACAAGCGCGACCTGGTGATCAACTTCCGCAAGCCGCGCCCCGGCGAGTCGGCGGCGCTGCTGATCAGCGGCGACGAAGATGCCGCGACCTTCAACGAGAAGGTGCGCGCGATCATCCGCGAGTATCTGAACGCCAACCCCTGGGCGACCAAGGACCGCATCTATGACGAAGTGGTCAGCCGCATGGTGCGGGCCGGGCGCATGGAGCCACACAACTTCGACGAGTTGCTGCGCCAGGTCGCCGAGCCGGCCGCCCAGCCCACGCCGAATAGCCTGCGCGAAACGAATGATCGCTGGTTCCTGAAGGAGACCGCCCTGGCCGTCGAGGACGCGGCCGAGTCGGCCCGCGAGACGGCGGCGGCAAAGCAGGTGCGCGGCTTCATCGAGCGTCAGCTTGCGGAAGATCCGGCAGCCGAGGGCGTTCATTACAGCGATATCTTTGAGTACTTTGTCTACACGGTGCGGGAGAAGCCGCGCCGCGCCCTGGCGATCTGGCTGCTCGACTTCTTCTACAAGACGCCCGACGGCACCTTCCGGCCGCCGGCCTCCAAGGAGGAAGAGGCGCTCAAGGCCCAGGCCCGCGCCGCCGGCACCAACCGGCGCATCCGGCGCTATGTGGCCTACCTACAGCAGGGCCTGCCGGTGCCCCAGGCTGAGCGACCGGGCAGCGGTACGCTCGCCGACTGGATCCGCCAGTGCAAGCGCGCCGGCCTGTATGAGGACGGCCGGCTGCTCTACGAGCGTGGCGGGCTCGATCTCGACCAACTCTCCGAAGAGCAGCAGGTCGCGGTCGAGGAGGACTATCAGACCTGTATGCGCCTGATCGCACGCGGCCCGGCTGCGGCGCCCGCAGGCAAAGGCCGGCGCACGTCCGCCCGGCAGGAGTCGCTTGATCTGTAAAGGTAGATGCTTATGCCGCAGGAAGATCTGCTCACATATCGTAAACCACTGGCTGAGATCTGCCGGGTGCCCGACCGCATCATCTCGGTCTACTCGCTTGAGAAACACGTCTGGGCCGACGGCAACGACCAGGCGGCCCGTGCCGCGCGAATGCCGGAGCTGCAGACCGCCGAGGAGTTCCAGATCCAGCCAGTGCGCTCGTTCCTGAACGACATCCTGCGCGGCATGGCCGCGCCCTACCGGCCGGAACGGCGCGACGAGTCGATCGGCCAGGGCTACTGGATCCAGGCCGAGTTCGGCTCCGGTAAGTCGCACCTGCTCTGCTTCCTGGCGACGCTCGCCCTCGGCAACCCGGACGTGTGGGGTCTAGTGCGCGAGAAGGAGCAGCAGGCGAACCGCGGCCGCCGCGAGTCGCTCTATCGCTTCTGGGAAGAGGGGCTTCAGGCGAAGAGCAGCGCGCCGAGCAGGGGCATGTTTGTCGTCGTGAAGACCCTGGTTGGCACCGGCGGCGGCGCCGTGGGCATCGACAACCGCGGCCGGCGCCTAGTCGATTATATTCTTGAAGCTGCCAGCGAGCAGATCAAGCTCGAGATCGGGCGCAACCTCTCGATCTACCCGGCTGAGTTGCTTGCCGACCGCTTCATTGCCCAGGATCTCGACCGCTTCGGGCGCGACTTTCGCAGATTCCTCAAAGACCCGACCTACTTCACCCAGGACGAGATCGATCGCCACGATTTCAATGAGCTCGTCAACCAGATCCAGGACAACCGCTCGCCCGAGTACAAGCGCAGCATCGGCAACAAGCTCTGGCGCTTCTATACGGAGTATCTCGGTGTCCAGCCGCAGATCCCGGCTGAGACCGAAGACATCCTGAAGAACCTGGTCGAGACAATCATGGCCGAGGGCTACAGCGGTGTGCTGCTTGTCCTTGACGAGGTCTCGCTGTTTATGAAAGATCGCGAAGAAGACCAGCGCGTCGACGATGAGAAGACCCTGGTTGTACTCTCGAACCGCCTGGCCAAAGTGCATAACCTTCCAATCTGGACGGTCTGCGCCGCGCAGCAGGCGATCGAAAGCAAGATGGGCGTCAAGAACATCATCGCTGACGACCGACTCAAGCTGGTTGAGTTGCTGCGCGAGGACGACGACTACTACAACATTGTGCTCGCCCGCGTGCGCGAGATTACCGACCCGGGCGCGATCGGTTCCTACTTCCTCTCCTACAAGCGTGGCTTTACCTGGCCCAATGCCGTGGGCGAGAGCGAGTTTCGGCGCTTCTTTCCCTTCCATAAGCCGGCGCTCGAAGTGCTGCGCGCCATTACCTATGAGCTGACGACGACCCGCTCGGCGATCCACTTTATGCACCAGACCCTGAAGCAGCAGATGAAAGCGCAAGGGCGCGACCTGATCCGGCTCTGGGAGCTTTTCGACGAAACTGTGCGCTACGAGGAGGATCCGAGCGGGGTTCATGCTGGCATCGTCGCGGTGAAAACCAAACGCGAGCAAGACTACCGGGCCTATGAGGTTGGCCGCCGCCAGATCGAAGGCATGACCAAGGGGGCGCTCAAGGTCTATCGCGACCGTGCCGTCAAAGCGTTGCAGACGCTCTTCCTCTACCATATTGCCCGGATTCGCCAGCAAGGCCTTAATCCCGAAGAGCTGGCCAACGCCGTGCTGATAGCGCGCGATGCCGAGGCGCCGCCCGATGAGAACATTCAGCACTACGAGTCGATCGCTGAGGCTTTGCGCAAAGAGTTGCGCCAGGTGCGCCAGACCTTCGACGAAGACCGCCAGCCGCGCTATCTGTTCGACCCGGTCTTTACCGGGGTCGACCCGCGCGATGAGTTCCGTAAGGCTCGCGATGAGGCTGAGGCCGATGAGCAGGCTCGCCAGGCAGCCTGGGCCGCGCTCCTGACCCTGGACGAGTGGCCGGTGCGCACTCGCCAGATGACAATCGACCTGGCCAATGGCAGCCGCTCGCTCTTCCGCGAGATTGCGCCCCGTGGCGAGCAGCCGCTCCAGGTGATCTGGTCGGGCCGCCAGATCGAGGGCCTGGTCTGCATGCGCGATCTCAACCGGCTGGTCGCCGAAAGCGGGCAGTTGCCCATAGTTGAGACCGACCAGGATCGCGACTTTGTCGTCGTTGTGGCGGCGCGCCCGGCAGCGCCCACGACCGTAGAACAGCTGCTGCGCCAGCGAAACGACCAGCGCGTGCTCGTCTGGGTGCCCGAAGAGCTGACGAGTGAAGAGCGCGGCCGGCTGCTGGACTTTACGGCCTACCGCAAGCTCGTCTCGGCCTGGCAGGGCAAAGACACCGAGGACGCGGTCGCGGTGATCAACTGGATCGCCAACACCCTGCAGACCGAGATCGGCAAGATCGTCAGGATTATCGACAGCAGCTATGGACGGGGACGGATCGCCTCACTCCAGCAGTCCAACCTTGACTTCCACGTTGCCGGCGAAAAGCTGGCGCCGATCCTCGATCCCCTCGTTGACCGTGTGTTGACGAGTTGCTACGAGTCGCGACTGATCACATTTGACCCACCCTTTGTATTCCGCAACGAAGAGGCCGTCAAGGTCATTAACGGCATCGTCAAGACCGGCGAGATCCCCCGCGGCGCCAAGCCGAACCAGAATATCAGCGCGGCCCAGAACTTCGGCTTCGGCCTGAACATCATTCGGCGCGGCGCCGAACGGACCCTCGATGTCTCCGATAACCCATTTGTCCAGGCCATCTGGCAGTTCATCGACAATCACCTGGTTGATGACCGCCAGCCAATGAACATCGAGACGATCTACAAGAACTTCCGCGGCCTGAACGGGCCTGCCGGGAAGCACTACGGCCTTACCCGGCGCATCATCCAGATCTACCTGGTCTGTCTCGCGCGTCAGGGCCGGATTCGGCTCGCCGTTGGCCCACGATCCGGGCTTTCTTTCAGCACCATCGACTATAGCAACCTGGCAGAGATCGACTTTTCAGCGCGGGTACTGGACTCACTGACCGAGATCCAGAAGGTCACCCGGCCGGAGAATTGGGAAGTCCTTCAGCCCTATGCCGAAAAGCTGCTCGGTCAGTCCCTTGCTGCAGTCCAAGACGACGCGGCGATTGCCTCATACCGGGCCCGCTTGCGCGAATTGTTCGCGAGCGGCGCCGCCGAGGCGCGCCGGGTTGCCGACACCGCCGAGCGCCTGTTCGCCACACTCGGTGTCGCGCCGATCTACGTAAGCGACGCGCAGCAAGTTGCCGCGCTCTACCAGACCGACCTTGCCGACGGTAACGATATCGACCGGGTGCTGCACACACTCCGCGAGACCTTTGGCTACCAGGCTTTTACCAATGGCCGTGCCGAACGGAGCGAAGTTGATGACCTGGGCAACCGGCTCCGGGACTACCAGAACCTGCAGCGCTTCCTGGTCTATGAGACGGAGCTACGCACAGCAGATCGCTATGTGAAGCATGATCTTTCCGGCGATCGTGGCGCACTCCGTGACATTGGCATGCAGCAGCGGGCGGTCGCCGACAAGCTGAAGAATCTCCAGCCGCTGATCGACGAAGAAGTACGTTTGCGCACCGAGTTGATCGGGAGTACACCGCTCCAGCCCGGCGAGCGCGGCACCATCCGCGCGCTGATCGCCGGCTATACCGAGAGCTATCTGGCGCTGCACGATGATGTGCTGAACAAGATTGATGACGAGCGTAGGGCCATTCTTGCGCTTGTCGAGGGCGCCGAGATGCGTATGCTACGGGCTCTGGAGGATGTCAGCGCACTGCAGCCGGCGATCTCCGGCCAGCTCAATGAGCAAGTGCGCGCCCTGACAAACGAGCTCTTCAGCTGTCCGGCGGCATCGCACGACTCGGTGCGCCGTCAGTTGGCGACCGGACCCGTCCATGAGTGCGGACTGACCTTCGCCAATGCGGTGGAGCACCTGGGCGCCGCACGAGCGAAGCGTGAGCTGGCGCAGCAACGTTGGGACGAAGCAATCGATCTCAAGCTTGCCGTGTTCTTCAACACGGCGGTTCGCGAGCGTCTAGAACAGGGTCGTGGCGACCCGCTGATCGACGGCATCCTGGGGAGCACGACCACAGCCGAGCTTCGCGCCTTTCTAGCGCAGGCCACTGTCGAGACCCCCGATCTTGCCGATCGGATCAACCGTTACCTGAAGCGCATTGTCGTCAAGCGGGTTCGGCTGGCGGACTTCAAGCCCACAATGAGTACCGTCGAAAGCGGCCAGATCGCGACCCTGGCTCACGAATTCCAGCGATTCCTGGAAGACCAGCTGCGTTCGGTCGAGGGCGATCGCGATACGCTGCCAGTACTACAGATTGAATAACATCCTATGGCTGCGTTTCAAAGCGGAATCAAAATACGCGAACGTTTCGAGATCGTCACCCTGATCGGCAGGGGAGGCTTTGGCGAGGTCTGGCAGGGACTGGATGGACAGCTCCTGCGCGATATCGCTATCAAGCGTATTTCGGGCTTCGGCGGCTCCCAGAGCCGGCGGCAGGAAATGATCGAGGAAGCGATCAAGATTGCCTCCGTGCCGCCGCACGCCCATGTCGTGTCGGTCTATGATGCCTTTGAATACGATGGCGAAGTGCTGGTCGTAATGGAGTTGCTCCACCGCGGATCGCTCGAGGCGCTGCTGAAGTCGCTCTCGCATGCAGGGCGTTGGGTAGAGCCAGGTACCTCGTTCCGCCTCATCCGTGGCATTCTTGATGGCCTGGCCGCAATGCACACTTCGCAACTGGGCATGATCATTCACAAGGATCTCAAGCCGTCGAACATCCTGTTTGACCATAATGGGAAGCCTAAGATCGCCGACTTCGGCATTGCCTCGGTTGGAGCAGTTGCTGCCCTGCCGACAGCCGACCGAGGTGTGCTCCAGCACGAAGGCACATGGGGCTACAAATCACCGGAGCAGATGCGCGGCTTGCGCCTCGATCAGCGCACTGACCTGTTCAATGTCGGTCTGATCGCCTACTTACTTTTCGGAGCGGCACACCCGTTTGTCGATCCACGCTTTCTGTTCAACTATCAGGAGATGGTGCTGGAACCCTATCGCGGCTTGCCGCCAATTGCACCCGGCAGCTTACCGCCAGCATTGACCGAGTTCATCACCTGCCTGCTGGCGCTCGATCCCGATGAGCGCTTTCAAACCGCGAACGAGGCGCTGGCCGAGCTTGACGACATTGAGAGCCAGTACCAGGCCATGCTCTTTGACCGGGTGATGGAGTTTCACGACGGGTTGCTAGCGGGTGCGAGCGCCGAACTGCTGCTGTCTCCGCAAGAACTGGCTGAAGGGATCGCACTCTGTAAGCGGCGGAGTTTCTATGTGCAGGGAATGTTCCTCTATGAGCGCTCCGGCGTGGATTTTAGCCGCTTAACCGAGGCCACACGGACTCGGCTTGAAGAAGATTATCGGGTCTGCAAACGCCGGGCAGGCCGAGAAGTGGTGCCACCGCTATGAGCAATGCATCTGTGCGCCAATGGACCCTCAGCAAGCTTGAGCGGCTGAAAGGCAAGCCGCGTATCATTGTACGCGACCCGCTGCGCCTGCTCGCCGAAGCTGATGGGACGATTGATATCTTTGCGCGCGACAATCAGTTCACGGTCATTGTCGCCTCGACCAACCTGGTCTTCCGCGAACTGTATGTCCGGGCAGTAGACGACCCGGAGATGCGCAAGCTGTTGCTGATTGATCGTGCCGAGCCGCGCCGGTCGCGCAATACGATCGGGTTTCAGGCGCCGCCGCCATTCTACCCTGATCTGCTCGCTCAGACCGATCAAGAGGCGCGCATCACCCTCGATCTCCGTCAGTATCTCCGCGATGAAACCGGTGATCATGACTGGCCGCAGGAGGTCAATGAGCCCCGCTACGCGCGCCTTGTGGTACAGCACCTTGACGCTGTGATCAGAGCCCATCGCAATCTGCGTACGGCAGACCCGCGCCGTTTTACCGACCAGGACTTCAAGCAGATCGTCGCCTTCGCAGCGCTCGGCATTCCTGAAGCAGCCTTTAAGAAGCTCGACATCGAGGATTATTGGAAGATCGGGCTCTTCGGCCTGCAGGCGATCGAAGAGCTTGAGCGCCTAGTGCCGGAGGTGACCGGGCCGTTGAAGCAGCAACTGCGCAGCGCGCCCGAGCCGTTCCGCTGGTTCGTCGATCGCGATCCGGAGACGGTCTTACGCGCCTTCTACCTCGCGCTGATCCTCGCCCAGCATGTGGAGCGCTGGAGCCCCCTGCTCGCGAACATCAGCCCCGAGCTGCGGTTGAAGACAAGTCTCTCGCGTGAGGATCTCTTCGCTGCGGCGCAGCGCCTGGTGCAGCTTGATCCTGAGCAAGCCCATCGCGACATGGCGCTGGTCGAGGAGAGTCTCGACCAGGATGCCCTGAGCTTCCTGCTGGTTGAACAGCTGAATATCGCCGAGCCGGCCCGTTTTGCCGATGTGATCGAGCGCGAGCGCTACTCGCCGCTGGTGCGCTCTGCCGCGCTGGTAATGGCGCTCGAACACCTGCTGGCCGGGCAACACAACGCGCCCGAGCATGCGCGCATCGCCGCCGTGCTCTTCCCAGACGACGGCGTCGCCGAAGCCCGCTTTGTCGATCAGAGCGCGCCGCGGCAGTGGGGTCAGCTCAAAGAGGCCTATCGCCTGGCCGGCGACCTGCAATCGCTCCTGGCCAGGCTTGTTGGCGCACTCCGCCAGATCGCTGTGCGCCGGCCTGGTGAGCTGACCGCTGCGATGTTTCGCGAGCTCTGGAATACGCAGCGGGTGAACCGGCTGGAATACCAACTCTCGGCTTTGGAGCGCCTGATCGATAGCAACGACTTTCTGCCGCGACCTGAGCAGGAGCTGCCCGCCGAGATCGCCGGCGCGGTCGGCCGAGTGCGTACCTTGATCCGCGATCTTAATGACTCGATCGCGCAGCAGCTCGACGAGCTGAATCGCCACTTCCAGGCCTTCGTGGCGACCAACTATCCAGGCTGGATCAGCAGCGATAGCGATGTCATCCTCACCAGCCAGTTCCTGCGCCGCTGCCTGAAGCCGCACTGGGACCCGGCCCGCGAGCGGGCGGTGCTGTTTATCTTCGACGGCATGCGCTACGATATCTGGGATGAGCTGCTGCGCCCGCTGCTGATCGAGCGCATGGATGTTATCGCCGACCTGCCCGGCTCATCGCTGCTGCCCTCCGAGACCCATATCACGCGCAAGGCGATTAGCGCGGGCCTGCCGCCCGACCAGTTCGACAGCTCGGCCGCCGAGAGTGACCTGCTAAAGAGTGCGCTGAACCGGGAGTTTGGCTATACCGGCCCGGTCGAGGTGCTGCAGCCCGAGGGCTCCGGCACCGGCGAGACCGTGCGCTATCGCGCCGGACAGCTTGAGGTCTATATCTTCGAGCTCTGCGATAAGGAGTTGCACAAGATCCAGATGAAGACCCTGCCCGACGGCCGCACGGTCCCAGGTCGGCCGCTGGCCTTTATCTACCAGCAGCTACTGAAGAACATTATCGACAACGAGGTCATGGCGATCATGCGCGGCCTGGCACCTGAGACGAAGGTCTTCATCACCGCCGATCATGGCTTCGGGCGTGTTGCGCGCGACAGTATCTGGATCGACGCGGCCTGGCTGAATGAGCCGAGCGACTGCAAATATCTTACCGCCCGCCTCCGCGAGAGCCTGGCCGCCGCCGGCGCGCCACGTCGGGTGCGCGAGCATGTCTGGGAGTTCCCTGTAAGCGCCCTGCAGATGCCGGCCAGCGAGACCCATTTCGACCGGCGTAGCCGATCCAGTGTCACCAAGCACTATGCGTCGATCATCTTCCCGAAGACCGGTGTTGCCCTCTCGCGGCCCAACTCGCGCTTCGACCCCGACGCCTTCACCCACGGCGGCATCTCGATCCAGGAGCTGACGATCCCGATGGTGGTGCTGAGGGTCAGGCCGCGCAGTGAAGGCATCATTGCGCTGGGCGAAATCGATGGCCCGCCGGAGGTGCTGGAGGGCGAGGAAGGTGTCTTCCGCCTCCAACTGCGCCGCAGCCCCCAGAGCGGCGCCGATGATCTGCGCGTTGACATCGAAGCGCAGATCAGCGCGGGCGCACAGGCCGACCTGGAAGCTGCCGAAAGTGCTGTCACTCTGCCTGCCCAGGTGCTCTTTGTCCCTCCAGGCGGCGCTGAGGCGATCTTTCGCGTGAAACCGGATGCCGAGCGCGCATCGCCCGAGGAACGAAGGGCCGGCGAGCTACGCCGGCTGCTGACTGTCACCATGAGCTACCGCGACGGCCGGCGTACCGTCCGCCAGACTGTAGCACACGAGTTCGTCATCCGCCTGAACAGCGAGAAGATCACGCGCCGGGTCGGCAACCTGGGCAATATCCTGGGCCTGACGCCGAAGGGCATGCGGTAGGAAGGTGAAAGGGGAAAGCGGTATGGTAGAATCAAGGCCGATAAAGGAGGATTTATGACCACACTTACCCTTGAACTACCAGCCGAAGTCTATCGGCGGCTGCACGACGAGGCGTTGCGCCGCGGCGCGTCGGTCGAGGCGCTTGCCGAGGAGTTACTGATGACTCAGCTGCCGGCGGCACCGCTGAGTGAGCGCGAGCAGGCGACTGCCACGCTACGTGCGGCTGGTTTGCTCGCTGAGCCCAGCGCCGAGATGCGCAAACTGGCAGCAGAGTCGACCCTGACGCTTGAGGAGGCACGGGCGATCCTTGATCGCGCTGGTGGGAAGCCCCTGAGCGAGGTCATTCTGGAGATGCGTGGGCCGAAGGAATGAGCGTCCTTTTCTGCGATTCGAGCGCACTTGTGAAGCGTTATCTGCACGAGACCGGGAGCACCTGGATCACCGGCCTGCTTGATCCATCGGGTGGGCATACGGTACTTGTCGCTGAGATCACGCGCGTGGAGGTGGCAGCCGCGCTTGCCGCCCGTCAGCGGGCGAGCAACGGTATTTCGCTGGAAGAGCGCGACCGCTTGTTCAAGCTGCTGGTACGGCATAGCACCGACGAGTACGGTGCGGTGCCAGTGAGCGTTGCCGTCATAGATCGGGCGATGCTGCTAACCCAGCGCCACCGGCTGCGCGGCTATGATGCTGTGCAGCTCGCCGCGGCCCTGGCAGCCAATGAGCCGCTGGTCGCCGCCGGTTTGGCCGCCCTGACCTTCGTCGCCGCCGACGATGACCTGGTCGCCGCGGCCCGCGCCGAGGGCCTGCCCGCCGAGAATCCGAACCAGCACTTGTAACGGAGGCCCAACATGCCCAGACAACCCGGCAAACCATCCCGCCAGAGCGACATGTTCCGGCCCGCCAACCTCCCCCAACCCCCCGCCGGCTACTACTCCGGCGACCAGCCGAACCCCAACCTGCGCGCCTTCGTCGAGGCCCACCTGCGCGAGCGCCCCTACGACCCGGCCAGTGATGACTATACGGTGGAGGCGTTTGATCAGCCGATCGAGACCACCAAGGCGACGGCAATCTACAACATGCATTCTTACCATCAAGGTAAGAAGCCCCACGACGCAATCCGCCAATATATTCAACACTATACCGAGCCAGGCGACCTGGTGCTTGATCCCTTTTGCGGCTCGGGAAGTACCGCTCTTGCGGCACTCCTGGAAGGCCGGAAAGCGGTTGCGATAGATCGGAGCCCTGCTGCAACGTTTATCACCAAGAACTACTGCACTGCTATCCGGCCAGAAGATCTGCAAACAGCCTTTGAAAGATTTCGAGACTCTATCCAAGCAGAGCTTGACTGGCTCTACGAAACCCGCTGCGATCGTTGTGACGGACGGGCTATCACTACAGCTACGGTCTACTCACAGGTGTTTCAGTGCCCTCGCTGCCTGGAGAAGATACCGCTGTTTGATTGTGTGGAGGCAACCAGCGCCAGAGGCAAGAAAATCAACGCCTGTCCCTACTGCCACCGGCGCGGAATTGTCGAGGAGATCAGCACCCGTACTCAACGCTTTGGCGAACAGCCGGTGCTGGTGCGCTACGAATGTCTAAACGGCTGCAAGCCCGCCCGCAACGAGCGCCGTCATAACGACCCTGACCCGCGCAAGCAGGAATACTTTCAGCGGTTTGATCTTGCAAAGCTCAGGGAGATCGAGGCGCAGGCAATCCCGTATTGGGTGCCGCCCCACAAAATGATGAATGTAGAGGATGATACTCAACCCTGGGGAGCCGAATGGCGTGAAGGACGCAACTTTCGCACCATTGCTGAGCTTTACACCAGACGCAACCTGTGGGCGCTGGCGGCTATTCTTGATTCGATTAAGTGTATTCCTGCGTATCGTGAAGAACTTCTGTTTACGTTTACCAGTATTCTGCTCAAAGCCTCGCGCATGATGGCGCACAATAACGATGGTATCGGGCGCATCCAGAAAGGCACCTACTACATTCCGCAGATTATCCATGATATTCACGTTGGCCAATTCTACGCCGAAGCTCTCGGTGATATGCTGGCTGGTTATCAGGCTATGGGGCAATTCAACCCACGGCTGATGATCAGCACCACCGATGCCCGTGCGCTCGATCTGCCAGCCAACAGCGTTGACTACATCTTCACCGACCCACCTTACGCTGAAAAAGTGCAGTATGGCGAGCTGAACTTTGTTTGGGAGGCATGGCTGGGCTTCGATACAACCTGGCACGACGAAGAGATTATTGTCAACAGTGTGCGCGGCAAGACCGAAGACGATTGGTACGCGATGATGCTTCAGACCATGCGCGAGTGTCACCGGGTGCTCAAGCCGGGTCGGGCGATCTCGCTCTGCTACCACGACACCTCCGAGGGCACCTGGGCGCTGGTGCAGGATCTCATGGCCGAGGCGGGCTTTCTAATCGAGCACACCGACTCGGCACTCTACATCGATACCAAGACAAAGACCACGAATCAGTATTTTGCTGACAAGGTCAACAAGCGCGACCTGGTAATCAACTTCCGCAAGCCGCGCCTGGGCGAAGCGGCGCAGGCGCTGCTGATCAGCGGCGACGAGGATAGCGCCAGCTTCGGCGAGAAGGTGCGGGCGATCATCCGCGCTTTTCTGGCCGACCACCCCGGCAGCAGTAAGGACCGCATCTACGATGAGGTGGTGAGCCGTATGGTGCGCGCCGGGCGTATGGAGGCCCACAACTTCGACGAGCTGCTGGCACAGGTGGCGGAAGAAGGCGAAAGGGCAAAGGGCAACGGCGAAGGTGGCGCCGACCTTTTGCCTTTCGCCTTTCGCCTTTCGCCTTCCCTCTGGTACCTGAAAGAGACCGCCCTGGCCGTCGAGGACGCCGCCGAGTCGGCTCGCGAGGCGGCGGCGGCAAAGCAGGTGCGCGGCTTCGTTGAGCGCAAGCTCGCCGCCGAACCCACCGCCCAGGGCATCCACTACAGCGACATCTTCGAGCACTATGTCTACAGCGTAAAAGAGAAGCCCCGCCGCGCCCTGGCCGACTGGCTGCTCGACTACTTCTACAAGACCGACGCCGGCACCTACCGACCGCCACTCTCGGAAGAAGAGGAGCAGCTCAAGGCCCAGGCCCGCGCCGCCGGTACCAACCGGCGCATCCGGCGCTATGTCGCCTACCTGCAGCAGGGCATCGCCATCCCCGAGCGCGAGCGTCCGGGCAGCGCCGACCTGGCCGGCTGGATCCGACAGTGCAAGCGCAACGGCCTCTACGAGTACGGCCGGCTGCTCTACGAGCGTGGTGGGCTCGACCTCGACCAGCTCTCCGAGGAGCAGCAGGTCGAGGTTGACGAGGATTACCAGACCTGCATACGCATGCTGGCCCGCGCTGCCGCCGCGTCGCCCGAATCCAAACGCCGTGGGCGGCGCAAGGCCGGCACACACCAGGATCAACTTGATCTATGAACACAAAGCTCAAACAGATCTTTCGCGGCAAAGTTGTCAACAAAGCGCTCTCGCTCAACACCGGCGTGGACGAGTTCCCCCGCTATGTGCTCGAGTTTCTGATCGACAACTACTGCGAGGAAGAGACCTTCCACGAGGATATGGAGAAAGTCGTCCGCCGGCTGAAGGAGAGCTTTGTCTACGGGGCCGAGGCCGAGAAGATCCGCCACTACATCCGTGAGAACCGTCGCCACACCCTGATCGCCAACCTGGAGGCGCGCCTGGTCGAGACTGAGGATAAGTACTGGGCGACGATCGGTGCGATCAACGAGAACTTCGTCAACATCCCCGAGCGCATCGTCAGCCAGTACCCGATGCTGCTCTCCGGCGGTATGTGGGGCACGATCGAGCTGACCTACGACGAGACCGAGATCCACAGCAAGAAGATCCGGCCCTTTAAGATCACCGAGTTTACCCCGTTTCAGATCAGCGCGATCAACCTCGACGAGTATATCGCCCGCCGGCGCGAGTTCAGCAGCGACGAGTGGCTCGACATCCTGATCAACTCCTGCGGCCTGAACCCGGAACGCATGAGCCGCCGCCAGAAGCTGCTCTACCTCTGCCGCTGCATCCCGCTGGTCGAGACCAATGTCAATATGGTCGAACTGGCCCCACGCGAGACCGGCAAGACCTATCTTTACCGTAACATCTCCTACTATGCCCATGTGCTCTCGGGCGGCAAAGCGACGCCGGCCCAGCTCTTCATCAACCTGAACAGCGGGCAGATCGGCGTGGTCGGCACCCGCGACGTGGTGGTCTTCGACGAGATCGCCAACACCGACTTCGCTGACCCGAAGGCGCTGGTGAGCGTCATGCAAGGCTACATGCAGGACGCCAAGTTCAGCCGTGGCAAAAAGGAGATCCTGGCTTTCGCCAGCCTGGTCTTTGTCGGCAACCTCGATGTGCAGGGCCAGCAGCCGCACGAGAAGTACTACCACCTCTTCGAGCCACTGCCCGATTTTCTGCAGGTGCTAGCCTTCCTCGACCGCATCCACGGCTACCTGCCCGGCTGGGAGATCCCCAAGCTCAGCCCCGGCAGCTACGCCCAGGACTACGGCTTCATCACCGACTACTTCTGTGAGATCATGCACGAGCTGCGCCGCATCGACCTCATGGGGGGCGTGCGCTCGCGCTTCCAGCTGGTCGACGCATCGAGCGGCGGCCAGGGCCTCTCCGGGCGCGACCAGCGCGCCGTGATGAAGACCGCATCCGGGCTGCTCAAGCTGCTCTACCCCGACGGCGTGCTGAGCGATGATGAGCTGGGTGAAGTGCTTGAGCTCGCCTGCGAGCTGCGGCAGCGCGTGCGCGAGCAGCTCCACCTGATGGCGCCAGGCGAGTACGACCGGATCAAGCTTGGCGTGCGCATAGCCGCAACAGGTGCGCTGGTCGTACCCAGCCTGCCTGACGCGGAGCGGGTGCAGAAGGTGACGCTGCCCGCCCAGCCGCAGATCGGTGAGGTGATCGGGCTGGCCGTCGCCGGCGATCGTGGCTGTATCCTGCACTTCGAGATGCAGGCCACCCGCGGCGACGGGCGGATCGTCCCCCTGGGCTCGATCCAGCGCGTCATGCGCGAGAGCATCGAGGCCGCCGCGCAGTACATCCGCGCCAAGCATGTCGAGATTGGCGTGCCGGCCGAGTGGCGCGAAAACTACGATGTGGCAGTCCTGGCGACCTTCATGGGTATCCCCAAAGAGGGGCCGTCAGCCGGTGTCACCATCGTCACCGGGATCGTCTCAGCGCTGAAACGGCTTCCGGTGCGCAACGACCTGGCGATGACCGGCGAGATCACGATCATGGGCAAAGTCCTGCCGGTGGGCGGCATCCAGGAAAAGGTGCGCGCCGCCTATGAGGCCGGCGTCAAGGAAGTCCTGCTGCCTGCCGATAATCTGCGCGAAGCCGAGGGCCTGCCGCAATACATCCTGGATGCGCTCACCCTCACGCCGGTCGAGCGGATCGAGGATGTGCTCGACCGAGCATTTGTCAAAGGGCGACAGGCCGCCCCATGAGCATGCCTCGCTTCGCCCGCTTCCTGGTCCTGGCCCGCGAGCACACGGCGCTGTTAGCGAAGCTGGCGCGAAGCGCTATCGTCGATCTCTGCGCCGACCCCGATCTGCTCAGCCGGGCCCATCTGCTGCACGACCTGAGCACCATGGTGTGCCGACCGCCCAGAAGGACGCCCTGATCGACGAGCTCGGCCAGGCTCAGGCTGCGCTCGTTATCTGTTCCTCTCGAGCCCTTGACAACAGACCTTGCCCCCTATAAAGTGTGCATATATCATCACCCAATCACCTTATAGGTGATGATATATATTGAATTTTCTCGTGCAGCGTGCTATACTGAGGTGTAGCCCCGCGCGCTATTCTGGGCTACTCTATGCGCTTCCGTTTTGTCGACAAAAAGCTCCAGGCGCTCTACACCGACGAGACGGGCGCTGAACACTACGAGCGCAGCGTGGTTAAGGGCTTCTTCCGTGTTATGGCAATTATCCAAAGCGCGCCCGACCCGCGCGACTTTTACAAGTTCAAGGCTCTTCACTACGAGAAACTGAGCGGTGACCGTGCCGGTCAGCACTCGTTTCGGCTGAACAAGCAATGGCGCCTGATTGTTCGCATTGAGCGAGACGACGAGGGCCAGGAGGTCGTAATCATCGCGATCGTGGACTACCATTAGGAAACCGGAAGGGGCACCGGAATGCGTGAGATAGCACAGCCCGCCCAGGCAGTGTCGCCGG
>Ga0272446_1002324_pt1 | contig 26114 bp, 21 predicted proteins | sample YNPCB0061_FD_194587 | JGI IMG/M metagenome (GOLD analysis project Ga0272446, IMG submission 194587) | Hot spring microbial mat communities from Yellowstone National Park, WY, United States - YNP-CB-006-1 | ecosystem: Environmental > Aquatic > Thermal springs > Hot (42-90C) > Sediment | place...
TTGCCCTCAACGTCCTCAAGCAAGACCGGTCCATCAAGGCTGGCCTTGAAACCAAGCGGGCCAGGGCTAGTTGGGATGATGCCTACCTCCTCAGGCTACTGGGTATCTGACTTTGCGGTTGCCCTGCAGGAGTTCACTGTTGCTTCCCCTCGGCTGGGCTGCCGCTGGCGAAAAGCACGGTAGCATAAAGGCAGTCTATGGATTTGCTTTGGGTGGTGCTGGCCTATCTGGTGGGTTCGCTTAGCTTTGGGCGCATTGTGGGCGCCATCAGAGGTATCGACCTGGCCGAACGCGACACCCCCGGCGCCAGCGGCACCTGGCGGCAGCTGGGGCCTGCTTGGGGGGTGCTGGTGGCCGTGGCAGACATTGCCAAGGGAAGTCTGGTGGCCTATTTGAGCGGGTTTCTGCAAACCCCCTGGGCTTTGCCGCCGATGGGCGCAGCGGTGGTGGCGGGGCATAACTGGCCTCTGTACTTCGGCTTTCGTGGGGGGGGCGGCATCGCACCCACCCTAGGTTTTTTCGCCTTTTTATATCCCATCATCACCTTAGTGGCAGTGGCGCTTGGTCTGGCTGTAGCGGGCCTGTACTGGCAACTGTACTGGAAAAGCCATCGGCAAAGCTGGTATCCCCTTCCCGTAGGCGCCCTGGTGGGGTATGCCTATGCGTTAATTGCTTTTTGGCCCACTGGAATCGGGTTCTGGGCTTTTCTGCTGGTAAGCGCAACTGTGGCCTTGCGGGGCCTGCGAATGGCCAGAAGTGGCCGCTGATATGAACCCGTCAAAGCCGCTTTGTCGGCTGAATGCGTGCGACCATCCAACCCATGTTTGGTAGCAGTAGAAAAGGTTTCTTATGGGCAATTGCGCTGTTCGCCTGAGCGGGCCAGCGAAAGGTATCCCTTGCTAAACTGGCTGATGTGCGGATTGTATTTGCCGAAAACCTCGAGTACACCCTGGGGGCCCGCGACCTGCTGGCGGGGGTGAGCCTGGAATTGCGCCACGGCGACCGGCTGGCCCTGGTGGGGGCCAACGGCTCGGGCAAAACCACCCTGATGTGCCTGTTGGCAGGGAACCTCGAGCCCAGCGCAGGTCGCATCCACCGTACCGAGGGGGTGCACCTAGAGCTTTTGCCCCAGGACCCTCAGTACAGCCCCTCCGACACCGTGGAGTCGGTGCTAAAGCGGGGGTTTGCCCGGGTGCAGGCTATGGAAGCCAAACTGGCCCAGCTCGAGGGCCGCCTGGCCGACCTCGAGGTCTACCACCACTGGGAAGTGCTGCACGAGCGCTATCAGGCCATTGGCGGCTACCAGCAGCGGGCCCGCTACAATGCAGTGCTCAAGGGTTTGCGCTTCGAGGGGCGCGAGCAGGAGAAGGCCAGCGTCCTCTCGGGCGGCGAGGCCCGGCGGCTGGCCCTGGGGGCGCTGCTCTTATCGGGGGCGGATGCGCTGTTGCTGGATGAGCCCACCAACCACCTCGACCTCGAGATGACCGACTGGCTGGTGGATTTCTTGCAGTCGTTTGGGGGGGCCACCGTCACGGTTTCGCACGACCGGCGCTTCCTCGACCGGGTGACCCAGCGGGTGGCCTGGTTGCGTGGTGGGCAAATCAGGCTGTACGAAGGCAACTACTCGGCCTTTCGCCACGAGCGCGCCCTAGAGGAAGAACAGGAAGCCCGCGAATACGCCCACTGGCTCAAGGAGAAGGAACGGCGCGAGGCCATTCTGGAGCAGGCCCAGCGCTGGGCCCACAGCAGCGCCAAACACGCCCGCCGCCTGCACAGTCTGGAAGCCCGTCTGGCGCAGTTCATGCAGGAGGCCATGGCCGCGCCCGATGCGAACGACCCCACCCTGCAGATTCGCTTCCCCCTCGAGCAGCCAGCAACGGCTGAGCGGGTTTTGGAGGGCTGGGAGCTGCAAAAAACCCTCGGGGGACGCCCACTTTTTTACATTCCCCACCTGCTGGTGCGAAAAGGCGAGCGCATCGCCCTGATTGGCCCCAACGGGGCCGGCAAGACCACCCTGCTCAGGGTTCTTTTGGGCCTGCTTCCTTCCGACCACCCGGCGGGGCGGGTTAAAACCGGGCCAGGGGTACGGGTGGGCTACTACGACCAGAAGCTCTCCGGCTTCGACCCCCAGCTTACCCTGTTCGAAACCCTCTACCGGATGCTGGGCGAAAAAGCCCATGCCGCTTTGGGGGCCTGGAGGTTTCCCTACGATGCCCAGTTCAAGCAAGTCGAGCACCTTTCGGGCGGCGAGCGGGCCCGGCTGGCTTTGCTCTCGCTCTCCTTGCAGCAGGCCAGCCTGCTGGTCCTGGACGAACCCACCAACCACCTCGACCTGGAAACTGTGGAGGCCCTCGAGCAGGCCCTTCTGAGCTACACCGGCACGTTGATTCTGGTATCGCACGACCTGGCCTTTCTGGATAAGCTCGCCAGCCGAACCTGGCACGTTTACGCCGGTCATTTTGTGGATTACCCCGGCCCCCCCAGCGAGTACCTCGAGCGCCGCAAAGCCGAGGTGGTGCCCAAAAGCCCCGAGCGCCCCGCCGCCCAAAACATTGGCCAGCCCGCAAGCAAAACCGCAGGCAGGGTCAAGGGCCGCTGGCACCTCGAGCGCGAGAGGGAGCGGCTGGAAGCCGAGATAGCCGAACTCGAGGAGCAAGTAGAGGCCACCTTGAGCAGGGCCAACACGCCCAACCTGCACCACCTCGAGTACGCCCGCATCGCCGAGGAACAAGGGCGGCTCGAGGCCCTCCTCGAGCAGGCTTTTGCCCGCTGGGCCGAGGTGATGGAGCAGCTCGAGGCCGGATAGGTCTCAACCCAGGCTGCCCCTGGATTGTCCTAGCACAACCCTGCAACTTGTATCTTTTCCCCGTCTTGGCCCTGTGCATATAATGCCCTCCATCACAAAGGAGAGCGTATGGGGGTGCGGGTCAAGCTGCGGCATGACAAACATATGGCTTTATACCGCCATATCGCCGAGGAGTTCCGCACCCGCATTGCCAAGGGCGAGCTCCCCCCCGGTACTAGGCTGCCCACGGTACGGGCCCTGGCCCGCGAGGTGGGCACCACCCGTCTCACCATCCACAACGCCTACCGGGAACTGCAAAGCGATGGGCTCATCGAGTCGGTGGTGGGGCGGGGTACCTTTGTGAGTTCACAAGCCCGGCCCACCGCCGCACTCAGCTTTGGCGAGCGGTTGGAGCCCGACTTGGTGCTCTCCGACCTGCACCGCCTGCAGCACGCCCGGGTGCTGCACAACCTGGCCCTGGCCACCGCCGACCCGGCATTGTTTCCTTACCAGGCCTTCTGGGCCTGTCTGGAGGGCCTGAAGCCCTTAGCCCAGGAAGTTTTTGGCTACGGCTCGCTGATGGGCGAGCCCGAGCTTCGGGTGGCCCTGAGCGAACTGCTGGAGCAGCGGGGCGTCGGGGCCGACCCCCAGGAGGTGCTGGTTACGGTAGGGGGGTTGCAGGGGCTGGCCCTGGTCTGCCGGGCCCTGGCCGAACCGGGCGAGGAGGTCTTGCTGGAAGAACCCACCTACCTGGGCCTGCTGGGCATTCTCAAACAGTTTCGCCTCAAGCCCCTGCCCGTGCCGCTCGACCCCCAGGGCCCCCGGCTGGAGGTGCTCGAGGCACTTTTGAAGCGCCACCGTCCGCGCTTTTACTACACCATTCCCAGCTACCACAACCCCACCGGGCTGCGCTTCCAGGAAGCCCGGCTTCAGGGGCTGCTCGAGCTGGCCCGAACCTACGGCTTTACCCTGGTGGAAGACGACACCCTGGGCCTTCTGTCCTACGAAAAGACCCCCCCTACCCCCCTGCTGGCCCTGGCCCAGCGCATGGGTCTGGAGGCCCGGGTGGTGCATCTGGCCAGCCTCTCCAAAGTGCTGATGCCGGGCCTGCGCATCGGCTACCTGGTCGCCCCACCGGAGTTGCTCGAGCGCTTCATCTCCTTGCACAACGTCTCCGACATCACCGGCCCTCCGCCCCTCTTGCAACGGGCCACGGCCCAGTTTGTCCGTCAGGGAGGGCTGAAGCAGCACCTAAAGCATGTTTTGCCCACCTACCAGAAACGCCGGGACGTACTGCTACAGGCCCTGGAACGCCATATGCCCGCGGAGGTGTCCTGGAGCCATCCGGAGGGAGGATTTTCCTGCTGGGTGAGCCTGCCTCGGCTTTTTTCCAACCTCGAGCTGCACCATCAGGCCCTGGCCCAGGGGGTGGCCATCACCCCCGGCGAGGCTTTTTTAGTACAGGCCGACCAGACCATGCACTTTCGCCTGTGCTTTGGAGCCCAGACCGCCGAGGGCCTGGAGGAGGGGGTGAAAGAACTGGCCAAACTCATCGGTGCACGGGTTTTACACGAGCAGGCTTGAAGCGAACTGGCGGAGGTGGTTCAGCTATGGAAAACAAACCCAAAGAGGTGCGCGGGGCGCACTATGTAGACGTAGACAACACCTATCTGGAAAAGCGGCGCTTGCGCAAGAGTGCAGGCTGGGTGCTTTTGTGGGGCCTGGGGGTGGGGGCGGTCATCTCGGGCGACTTCTTCGGCTGGAACTTCGGGCTGGCCGCCGGGGGCTTCGGAGGCCTGTTGCTGGCGACAGTGGTCGTAGCCATCATGTACGTCACCATGGTGCTTTCTATCGCCGAGCTCTCTACGGCTCTGCCCCATGCGGGGGGCTTCTACTCTTTTACGCGCAACGCCTTTGGCCCCAACTGGGCCTACCTGAACGGGGTCACCGACCTGATCGAGTACGTGATTACCCCGGCGGTGATTGTGGTGGGCATCGCCGGTTATATGAACGCCCTGATCCCCGGCGTACCAGCCTGGATCTGGTGGGCGGCCTTCTACGCCCTCTTTGTGGGTATAAACATCCGTGGTACCGCCCTGACGCTACGGGTCTCGCTGATCGTAACCCTGCTGGCGCTGGGGGTGCTGGTTTTCTTCTACGTTGCGGCGGGCTTCTCCGGCGCGTTTAGCTGGGACAAGGTTTTCAACATCGCGCCGCAAGAGGGGGGCTCGAGCTTCCTCCCCTTTGGCTGGTATGGGGTTTTTGCCGCGCTGCCCTTTGCCATCTGGTTCTACCTGGCCATCGAACAGCTTCCCCTGGCTGCCGAGGAGTCGCACGACGTGGTGCGGGATATGCCTAAAGCCCTCATCCTGGGCATCATCACCCTATTGGTGCTTTCAGTGCTAACCCTCATCCTCAACACCGGTGTAGCAGGTGCCAAGGAAGTGGGCGAGTCGGATGCTCCTTTGGAACTCGGCTTTAAGGCGGTATTTGGGGACGCCGCCACCAGCACCTTCCTGACCCTAATTGCCATCACCGGCCTGGTGGCCAGCTTCCACGCCATCATCTACGCCTACGGGCGGCTGATCTTTGCCCTTTCGCGGGCTGGCTACCTGCCCACCGGGCTGTCCATCGTGAGCCGCTACCACACCCCGCATTTTGCCCTGGTTCTGGGCGCGGTGGTGGGCTTCTTGATGTGCGTGCTGATCAGCACCTTTTCCGACAGCGTGGGAGCCGCCCTGCTCAATATGGCCGTTTTTGGTGCGGTGATCTCCTACGCCATGGTGATGTTCGCCTACATCCGCCTGGCCCGTTCCCGCCCCGACCTGCCCCGCCCCTACAAAAGCCCTTTGGGCGTACCGGGGGCCTGGGTGGGCGCGATTCTGGCCCTGATCTGCCTGGGCGCCACCTTTGCGGTGGAAAGCTACCGGCCTGGGGTGGTGGGCACGGCGGTCTTTGTGGTGCTGATGATGGCCTACTACTGGTTCTACAGCCGCTTCCGCCTGGTGGCCCAGGCCCCCGAGGAAGAGGCCGCCCTGATCGCAGAGGCCCAGCAGGAGATTCGCTAAACCCTAGGAGGTACAGATGGCGGAAAATGCCGCAGGAAATCTCAGTTGGCTGGCTCAAAAGGTAAACACAGGCGAGATTGATACGGTTCTGGTGGGCTTCCCCGACCACTACGGGCGGCTGATGGGCAAGCGCTTTGAGGCCGAGTACTTTCTGGAGGAAGTGGCCCAGCACGGCACCCACGGCTGCGACTACTTGCTTACCACCGACATGGAGATGGAGCCGGTGCAGGGCTACCGCTTTGCCAACTGGGAGCTGGGCTATGGCGACTTTCACCTGGTGCCCGACCTGGCCACTCTGCGGCCTGCGAGCTGGCTCGAGAAGAGCGCTATTGTGCTATGCGACCTCGAGGACGAGCGCAGCCATAGCCTGATTGAAGTGGCCCCCCGCACCATGCTCAAACGGCAGCTCGAGCGGGCCAGGGCCCTGGGCTACACCGTGAAGGCGGCCTCGGAGCTGGAGTACTACCTCTACCGGGTCTCCTACCGCCAGGCCCAGCAGCAGGGATACGCCGGGCTCGAGCCCGCCGGGTACTACCTGGAGGACTACCACCTGCTGCAGGGCACCCGCGAGGAGCCCTTTACCCGCGCGGTGCGGCAACACCTGAAGGCCTCGGGCATCCCGGTCGAGAACTCCAAGGGGGAGTGGGGACTAGGCCAGCACGAGGTGAACGTGCGCTACGCCGAGGCCCTGGAGATGGCCGACCGGCACGTCCTCTTCAAGCAGTGTCTGAAAGAGGTGGCCGAGACCATGGGCCTCTCGGTAACCTTTATGGCCAAGCCCCACCACGGCCAGGCGGGTTCTTCCTGCCATATCCATCTCTCGCTATGGAAGGACGGCCAGAACGCCTTTGCGGGCGAGGAAGAATACGGGCCGGTGCGGGGCTCCGAGGTCTTCGGGCAGTTTCTGGCTGGCTGGATAGCGCACATCCCCGACTTCATGCCCTTCTACGCCCCCACCGTCAACAGCTACAAGCGCTACGAGGACGGCTCCTGGGCCCCCACCCGGCTGGCCTGGAGCTACGACAACCGCACCGCCGGGTTCCGCGTGGTGGGGCGGGGGGCTTCGTTGCGCATCGAGTGCCGGATTGGGGGGGCTGATCTAAACCCCTACCTGGCCCTCACCGCCGCGCTGGCCTCGGGCCTCGACGGCCTGGAACAGGGCCTCACCCCGCCCCCCATCTTCCAGGGCGACATCTACCAGGCCCGCCACCTGCCGCGCGTACCCTACACCCTGGGTGAGGCCGCAGAGGGGTTTGCCAGTAGCGCTTTTGCCAAATCCACCCTGGGCGAGGCCGCCCACGAGCACTACACCCACTTCTTCCGAAGTGAGTGGCAGGCCTATAACCGGGCCGTAACCGACTGGGAACGCAAGCGGTATTTCGAACGAATTTGAGGGAGGTTCAAGGTGCAACTAGCCGACAAGGTAGCTCTAATTACCGGTGCCGCCAGCGGAATTGGCCGCGAGGCCGCGTTGCTCTTCGCCCGCGAGGGGGCCAAGGTTGTGGCGGTGGATCTCTCCGAAAAAGGCCAGGAAACCGTGGAGGTCATCCAAAGCGCCGGCGGCCAGGCCCACTTCGTGCAGGCCGACGTGTCCAAGGCCCAGGACGCTGAACGAATGGTGTCCGAGGCCGAGCGGGTCTTTGGGCGGCTCGAGATTCTCTTCAACAATGCAGGCATCTCCCACGCCGAGGACGACGACGCCATCCACACCAGCGAGGCGGTCTGGGATCTGACCTTTGCGGTCAACGTAAAAGGGGTGTTCCTGGGCTGCAAGTACGGCATCCCGGCTTTGCAACGGGCCGGGGGCGGCAGCATCATCAACACCGCTTCCTTTGTGGCCTTTATGGGGGCCGCTACCCCCCAGCTGGCCTACACCGCCAGCAAGGGCGCGGTGCTCTCCATGACCCGCGAGCTGGCGGTGATTCACGCCCGCCAGGGCATCCGGGTCAATGCGCTGTGCCCGGGGCCCTTGCAGACCGAGCTCTTGATGAAGTACCTGGACACCCCCGAAAAGCGCCAGCGCCGGCTGGTGCATATCCCCATGGGCCGCTTCGGCCAGGCTGCCGAGATTGCCCAGGCCGCTTTGTACCTGGCCAGCCCGGCCTCTTCCTTCATGACCGGAGCAGCCTTGCTGGTGGATGGGGGCATCACCGCCGCCTACGTCACCCCGGAGTGAGACCATGGCGATTCAGCGAACCATCAGCCCCGTAGACGGGCGCATTTACGTGGAACGAAGCCTGGCCGGGCCAGAGGAACTCGAGCAAACCCTGGCCCAAGCCGCGCAGGCCCAGAAAGCCTGGGCCCAGACCCCCTTGCACGAGCGGCTGGCCATCGTAGAGCGCATGGTCGAGGTCATGCTGGGGGCCGTGGAGGCGGTGGCCGAGGAACTCACCTGGCAGATGGGCCGGCCCATCCGCTACAGCCCCAAGGAGATCCAGGGGGGCTTTGCCGAGCGGGCCCGCTACATGGCCCGCATCGCCCCGTCAGCCCTACAGGACATCCCCGCCGAAGCCCTGCCAGGCTTCACCCGCTTCATCCGGCGCGAACCGCTGGGGGTGGTGCTGGTGCTGGCCCCCTGGAACTACCCCTACCTGACCTCGGTCAACACCATCGTGCCGGCCATCCTGGCCGGGAACGCGGTGGTGCTCAAGCACTCCGCCCAGACCCCCCTGGTGGCCGAGCGCTACGCCTGGGCCTTCCAGGAGGCCGGACTACCGGAGGGGGTATTTCAGTACCTGCACATGGACCACGACCTCACCGCCCAGGCCATCGCCGACCCGCGGGTGGCCTTTGTGGCTTTTACCGGTTCGGTGGCAGGGGGCCGTTCGGTCGAAAGGGCAGCAGCCGGGCACTTCAAGGGGGTGGCCCTCGAGCTCGGCGGCAAGGATCCGGCCTATGTGCGGCCCGACGCCGACCTCGAGTACAGCGTGGTCAACCTGGTGGATGGGGCCATGTTCAACTCGGGCCAGTCCTGCTGCGGGGTGGAGCGCATCTACGTGCACGAATCCCTCTACCAGCCCTTCGTGGAGGCTTTTGTGGCCGAGACCCTAAAGCTCAGGCTGGGCAACCCCTTAGACCCCGAGACCACCCTGGGCCCCATGGTACGCACCGAGGCCGCCGAGTTCGTACGGGGCCAGATTGCCGAGGCCATCGCCCAGGGGGCGAAGGCCCTGATTGACCCCAAAGCCTTTCCCGCCGATGCCCCCGGCACCCCCTACCTGGCCCCCCAGGTGCTGGTGAACGTAAACCACCAGATGCGGGTGATGGTGGAGGAGAGCTTTGGCCCGGTGGTGGGCATCATGCCGGTTAAAAGCGACGAGGAGGCCCTTGCCCTCATGAACGACTCCCCCTACGGCCTCACCGCCTCCATCTGGAGCAAAGACGAAGGGGCCGCGCTCCAGCTTGGGACGGGCCTCGAGACCGGCACGGTCTTCCTCAACCGCTGCGACTACCTCGACCCGGCCCTGGCCTGGACCGGGGTCAAGGAGTCGGGGCGGGGCTGCTCGCTCTCGCTGTTGGGCTACGAGCAGCTCACCCGGCCCAAGTCGTATCATTTGCGTAAACTATGAGGCTCGCCGTACTGGTCTGCGACGAACCCCCGGCAGGTCTGGAGGGGATCGCTGGCGATTATCCGGCCATGTTCGAGCGGCTGCTGGGCCAGACCCTCACCCCCTTCGACGTGCGGGCAGGGCAGTATCCGGCCCGGGTGGAGGACTTCCAGGGCTACCTGATTACGGGCTCGAGGGCCTCGGTCTACGACCCTCTGCCCTGGATTCCCCCTTTAGAGGCGTTTGTGCGGGCGGTAGCAGATTCCTCCAGCAAGCTGGTGGGGGTGTGCTTCGGCCACCAGATGATCGGGCAGGCCCTGGGGGGGCGGGTGGAGCGCTGGCCTTTGGGCTGGGGGGTGGGGGTGCACCGCTTCTCGGTCTACCGGATGGCCCCCTGGATGGAGCCCCCCCTACAGGAATTGCAGCTCATCCTCTCCTGCCAGGATCAGATCACCGTGCTGCCCCCTGGGGCGGTGGTGCTGGGCGGCAGCGCCTTCAGCCCCCATGCTTTCATCCAGGTGGGGGCCAACGTACTGGGCCTGCAACCCCACCCAGAGTTCCCCAGAGCCTTCGCCGAAGCCCTGCTGGAAGAGCGGCGCCTTCGGGTGGGGCCGGAGCGCTACGCCGAGGCCAAAGCCAGCTTTGCCCTCGAGCCCAGCGCCAAGGAGGTGGCGAGCTGGATTCGGAATTTTCTCGCTACCGGGCCTTCTTAAAGCAGTACCCCCCCTTCGACGCGCTTAGCGAAGCCGACTGGACGGGGCTCGAGGGGGCCTTGGTCATCTGCCAGTTTGCCCCGGGGACGGTGATCCTCGAGCCCAGCCAGACCGAGGCCGAAGGCCTGTATGTGGTCTACCAGGGTGCGGTACGGCTGGAACAGGACGGACAGGCGGTGGCCTGGCTCGAGCCCGGCGAGGCCTTCGGCTACCCCTCCCTGCTGGGGCAGCAGCCCCCCAGCCTTACCGTGCGGGCCGAGGGTGAGACCGCCTGTTTGCGCCTAAGCAAGGAGGCCTTCCGTGGGCTACTGCAAAAACCCAGCTTCGCCCTTTTCTTTAGCGCCCGGCTGGCCGAGCGGCTGCGGCTGTTGCAGCCTATGGCCCTGAACCTGCCTGACCTGGGGCAGCCCGCAGGTGAGGCAGCCGAGGCCGGGGTATGGCTCGAGCCCGCGGCCACCGTGGCCCAGGCCGCCCGCCTGATGCGCGAACGGGGCGTGAGCGCCTTGCTGCTTTGGGAGGGCGAGCGGCTGGCCATCCTCACCGACCGCGACCTGCGCAACCGGGTGCTGGCCGAAGAGCGGCCCTACCACACGCCAGCTTCCACCGCAGCCAGTAGCCCGGCCAAAACCCTGCCCGCCAGCACCCCCCTCCACGAAGCCCTGCTCTTCATGGAGCAGCAGGGCATCCACCACCTGCCCCTCACCCAGCAAAGCCACGTGGTGGGCCTCCTGACCGACCGGGCCTTCCTGCGGCGCTGGCTGCAAACCCCCTTGGCCTTGCTCAAGCGGCTTACCGAGGAAGACCACCAAGGCATACTGCTGGATTACCGCCAGCAGCTCGAGGCCATCGTGCAGCAGATGTTTGCCGCGGGGTTTGCGGTGCAGGCCATCACCCGCCAGGTAAGCCTCCTGAACGACGCCCTGACCCGCACGCTTCTGAGGCGCGCCGAGCAAAACCTGGGCCCCCCGCCCTGCGCCTATGCCTGGCTGGCCCTGGGCTCCGAGGGCCGCACCGAGCAGGCTTTGCTCACCGACCAGGACAACGCCCTGGCCTACGCCGAAAAAGCCGCCAAAGACTACTTTCAAGCCCTGGCCCAAGAGGTGCTGGAAGGGCTATTGCAGGCGGGGTTTCCTCCCTGCCCCGGGGGCTTCATGGCCGACCGCTGGTGTTTTTCCCTGGCCGAATGGGAGGCCCGCTTCGAGCAGTGGCTGGCCGTTCCCGAGGGCGAGGGCCTGCTGGAAGCCCAGATATTCCTCGACTTTCGCAGCATTGCCGGAGGGCTTTCCCTCGAGCCCCTGCAGCACCGCCTGCGCCGGGCCTCTAAAAACCGGCCTTTCCTCACTGCGCTGGCCCGCTCAGCCCTGGTCTTTACGCCCCCCCTGGGCCTCCTGGGCCGCATCCGCTTCGAAGAAGGCACGGTCAACCTCAAGAAGGGGGGCCTGGCGGCCATCGTGGGGCTGGCGCGGGTGTATGGCCTCGAGGCCAGCAGTCTGGCCCGCCCCACCCTCGAGCGCCTGCGGGCCGCCGCCCAGGCCAGGGTGATTCCCCAGGAGGAGGCCGAAGACCTTGGCGAAGCCTTTTTGTTTTTGTCCCACCTCCGCCTGCGCCACCAGCTCCTGGCCCTGGCCCAGGGCCAGCCCCCCACCAACCGGGTGGCCCAGGCCGCCCTCAGCCCCCGCGAGCTACAGGTGCTGCGCCAGGTCTTTTTGCGGGTGCGCCAGGCCCAGCAGACCCTGGCCGCGCGGTTCAGGCTGCAGGTGCTTTAGGGAATCTCTGACGATCTGGACGCAAAAAACCGATAGCGGTTGCCCGCTACCGGCCCAATGCTTACAAGAAATCCGCTTGATCTGTTCTGGTTTTGGGGCTCCAACCCGAAGCGCTGCAACTTGAAGCGGTCGTAACAGATGAGCTTTTTCGAGCGCTTGGCAGAACGCTTCGGGTGGGGTTCACATCAATGGAACTGGGCTTCCTCGGTCGAGCCCGCCAGGGCCGCGGTGGAGGCCTGTCCGGCGGTGATGGCCATCAGCACCTCGTCGAAGTAGCCCGCACCCACCTCGCGCTGGTGTTTGACCGCGGTAAAGCCTTCTTTCTCGGCGGCGAACTCGAGCTGCTGCAGCTCCACGAAGGCGCTCATGCCGCGCTCCTTGTAGCCTTTGGCCAGCTCGAAGGTGCGGTAGTTGAGGTTGTGCCAGCCGGCCAGGGTGATGAACTGGAACTTGTAGCCCATGGCCCCCAGCTCCCGCTGGAACTTGGCGATGGTCTCGTCGTCGAGGTTTTTCTTCCAGTTGAAGCTGGGCGAGCAGTTGTAGGCCAGCATCTTGTCCGGATACTCAGCATGCACCGCCTCGGCGAACTTGCGGGCAATCTCCAGGTCGGGGGTGCTGGTCTCCATCCACAACAGGTCGGCGTAGGGGGCATAGGCCAGCGAGCGGGTGATGCAGGCCTCGAGGCCGTTGCGTATACGATAAAAGCCCTCGGGGGTGCGCTCACCTTCTTTCACAAAGGGCTTGTCGCGCTCGTCAATGTCGCTGGTGAGCAGGGTGGCGGCTTCGGCGTCGGTACGGCAGATGATGATGCTGGGAACCCCCATCACATCGGCAGCCAGACGGGCCGCATTTAGGGTGCGGATGTGCTGCGAGGTAGGGATCAGCACTTTGCCCCCCAGGTGCCCGCACTTCTTTTCACTGGAAAGCTGGTCTTCCCAGTGCACCCCGGCCGCGCCCGCCTCAATCATGCTTTTCATCAGCTCGAAGGCGTTCAGGGGCCCGCCAAAACCGGCCTCGGCGTCGGCCACAATGGGGGCGTACCAGTAGCGGTCGGTTTTGCCCTCGCTGCGCTCGATCTGGTCGGCCCGCTGCAGGGCATTGTTGATGCGGCGCACCACCTGTGGCACCGAGTTGGCCGGGTAGAGCGACTGGTCGGGGTAGGTTTGCCAGGCCAGGTTGGCGTCGGCGGCCACCTGCCAGCCCGAAAGGTAGATGGCCTCGAGGCCAGCCTTCACCATCTGCACCGCCTGGGCTCCGGTGTAGGCCCCAAAGGTGTTCACGTAGGGGCGGGTGTGCAAGAGCTCCCACAACCGAAGGGCCCCCACCTTGGCTAAGGTCTGCTCGGGCAGAAGGCTGGGGCGCAGGCGCACCACATCTTCGGCGGTATAATCGCGCTGAATGCCTTTCCAGCGGGGGTTGGTTTCCCACTCGCGGCGAAGCTTTTCGGCTTCCAGTTTCATTTCGGGGGACAGTTTGGACATCGCAATTCCTCCTGCTTTGAGTATGGCCTGGGTTGCAGGAATCTGAAGGGTGTATATCAAGCAGAACGACACTTACAAAAATGTGTACAACTTATTTGAGTACACGCCAAATAGGTTACACAAAAGTGTAGCTAGCCCTCTGAGCGCAAACCGGGTTTGCAGAACTGGCGCTCTGATAATCATCAGCTTACTATCGGGTGCAGATTTTTGGCCTGGGGCTGGTAGGATGAGGGACATGGACTGGGCAGTTCTACAAACACTGCACTACAGCCTGCGGTATGCCGGACACACAGCAGGCGAGCAGCGTCTGACCCTCGAGCCCCGCCGGGATGGCCTGCGGGTGGTGCTCGAGGCCAACGTAGAGCTACCGCTGCCCAAAACCCGTCAACGCTGGGAGAGTGAGCTAGACCGCCAAGGGCTGCCCCGCCGCTACCGCGAGCGGGTGGAAGGCAATGGAGCCCGGGTTATGGAGGTGGAGTTTTCCCGCGAGGAGGGCCTGGTCACAGTCAGTCAGGGCAGGGACGACTTCGCCATGCCCTATCTAGCCGAGATGCACGACCCCCTCTCGCTGATTTTGGCCGTAGGAGCGCTCAACATCGAGGTAGGTCAGGTAGAAAAGTTTGCCCTGGTGGGGGGGCGGGCCTATGTCGAACGCCTGCCCGACCAGACCATCGAGGTAGAGGTAGAAGGCCAGAAGAAAGCGCAAAGCGTGCGGGTCTACCGTTTGCGCCCAGGCCTTAGCCTGCTTTATTTTGATCAGGAGGGCTATCCCGTGCGCCTCACGCAGAAGGTGGGCGAACACGTTTTTGAGGCCGACTTGGTTCAGGTACAGCGCCTCGAGGCCGGTCAGCGCTTACAACCGCTGGAGCGCAGCCAGGAGGCTAACCCGCGCAACTCGAGCCGCCCTCGAGTGGTCTCTGGAGAGCCCCCCAAGGCCAGGGTGGTGTCCGGTGAACCCCCCAAAGAGCAAAATGGAGCCTCGAGGCGGCGACGGCGGCGCAGGCGTTATAGCTAAAGCCAGGCGGGCGGTGATGACCAATGACAAAAGGGCATGCGCCTCGGCAACCTGGAGCAAAAACCCACGACGGTGGCGGGTGGACGCTTTTTAACGTGAATAGATGAAAAGGGCCCCTTATGATCAAAACCCCTGAGGAAATCCGCGAGCATTTCAAGAACCGCCGTATGACGGTGGAGTACGGCGATGCGCTAGAAACCGTGCGGTTGATTTTGCATCAGGTGGAGCACGAGGGCGATGTAGCCCTGCAGCGCATTAGCCTGGCGATCGACGGGCAGCCGGTGGAGGAAATTCCCAAGCGGGCCTGGCGCGAAGCCTACGAGAACCTGGATGCTGATTTACGCGACGCCCTCGAGACCGCCAAAGAGCGCATCGAAGCCTTCTACCGACGGGAGCCGGTGGGCGGGTTCCTGGAAGCCGGAGCCGACGGGGTGCTGGGCCAGCTGGTGTACCCGCTGGATCGGGTAGGGGTGTATGTGCCGGGGGGGTCGGCACCGCTACTTTCCACCGTTTTGATGACTGCGGTTCCCGCCAAGGTTGCAGGCGTGGGCGAGATTGTGCTGGCCTCCCCTCCTCGAGTGCATCCAGGCATTCTGGCCGCGGCCTGGGTGGCTGGCGCCGACCGCCTGTTTGCCATGGGCGGGGCCCAGGCCATTGCCGCGCTAGCCTACGGCACCGAAACGGTACCCCGGGTCGACAAGATCATGGGCCCGGGCAACCGCTACGTGGTGCTGGCCAAGCGCGAGGTATATGGAGCCGTGGGCATGGAGGGCCTGCCAGGGCCCACCGAAACCCTCATCATCGCCGATGCCTCCGCCGACCCCAAGCTGCTGGCCGCCGACCTGCTGGCCCAGGCCGAACACGGCCCCGACTCCGAAGCCTGGCTACTCTCGTCGTACCGGGAGCTGCTGGAACGCGTAGAGGAGGAGCTTCAGCGCCAGCTGGCCGACCTACCCAGGGCCAGCATCGCCCGCCAGGCCCTCAAGCGAAGTGGGCTGGTACAGGTAGAAAACCTGGAGCAGGCCCTCGAGCTGGCCAACCTGTACGCGCCCGAGCACCTTTGCCTCTCGGTACACGACCCCCTGGCGGTGCTGGGGCAGGTACGCAACGCCGGAGGGATTTTTCTGGGCGAGCATTCCTGCGAGGCCCTGGGCGACTACATCGCGGGCCCCAGCCACGTAATGCCCACAAGCGGCACAGCCCGCTTTGGGGGCGGGCTATCCCTGCGGGATTTCCTCAAGGTGATCCCAGTGGTGGGCCTGAACCAGGAAGCGGCCCGTCGCCTTGCCACACTCGGGGCACGCATGGCCCGCGAGGAGGGACTGGAGGCCCACGCCAGGGCCCTGGATCGCAGAAGCAAAGGGTAGCCGGCTGGTTGGGTCTGGTTCCCCCTATTCGGGCAGATAAATCTGGCCGCGGGCAGCGGCTACCGCAAGATCCAGGCCAAGCTCCTGTCCCACCCGCTGGTACACCTTGATCCACTCTTCGTTGCTCATGGCCTTATCCACAACCAGCCTGAGCAGCAGGTTATAGGGGTGACTGCCGTTTGCCAGGGCTACCATCGTGTCGCCTGGCACGATGGCTTCTTTTTGCTGGCGCATCAGGCCCAGGGCCTCGAGCTGCACCGTCGAGAGGGGCAGGAACTCCTCACCGCCCCGGTAGACCAGGCTGCTCACCTGTTCCAGCACATTGAGGGCTTTCTGACGTATAGCAGCCCCTTCCAGCGCCTTGCGATGGGCCTCGAGGGCTTCCAGCACCCTGGGCAGCAACGGCTCGATCAAGGCTCCGCCCAGCACACGCTGTGCCCGTTCGTACAGCCCATCAAAGGCCTGCGCGGCAGCAACCAGCAGGGCGGCAAGGTCTGGAGAAGGGGAATAGCCGTTATCCAGCTCGTCGGCGGCCTGGCGCAATTTTGTGCCCAGCTCAGCCAGGTGGTTCTGCAGGCGCTGGCCTTCCTCCAAAAGGGCCATTACTTCGGTCATGCTGTTTAATTCTTTTGTTGGTGTAGTAATCATAGGGCTCTCCATAAGTTCACGCAACCGCGCGAGCAGCGTGGGTAATTGCTTTACGCTGCCAGTGTACTCCAGCCCCCAGGCCCTCCCCTGCTGATTTGAACCTCGAGCACCCGCCACAAACCAGCGCACACCAGCAAGTAAAAAAGGGCAAGCCCGGGCTTGCCCTTTGGGTGTGGCTTTTGTAGCGAGCTTATGCAGTCTTCGCTTTTTACCGCTGGGGGCAGCGGAAAAAGTAAACCTGTTGAGCCTTTTTATGATGGAGGTTTTACCGTTCTCTCTGAAGGCCGCTCTAATCCTTTAGCTTTTTGGCCGCATCAACCAGCGCAGGCAGCACCTGATGCACATCCCCCACAATGCCGTAGTCGGCGATCTTGAAGATGGGGGCCTCGGCGTCTTTGTTGACCGCCACGATGTACTTGCTCTTGTTCATACCGGCCTGGTGTTGCACCGCCCCCGAGACCGCCAGGGCAATGTAGAGGTTGGGCTGCACAGTCTTGCCGGTCTGGCCCACCTGCTCGCTGTAGGGCCGCCAGCCCGCATCCACCACCGCACGAGTTGCGCCCACTGCGGCCCCCAGCGCGCCTGCGAGCTCCTCCACCGTCGCAAAAGCCTCGGGGCTGCCCAGCCCGCGTCCGCCCGTCACCACCACCGTGGCCTCGCTGAGCGAAACCCCCTTTTTCTGTTCGCTCAGGCGTTCCAGCACCTCTACTGTCAAAGGCAGGTTTACCTCGAGCACCTCCACCGTGCCGCTGCCCGCCGGCTCGGCAGGGGGCGTGGTGTTGGGTTTGGCGGTAAATACCACCGGCAGAGCAGCTTTTTGCTTCTCGGTGACGCGATTCAAAAAGCTGTAGCGGAGGCCAATGATGTGCTGGCCGTCGGTGCTGGTCTCGAGGGTATCCTCCATCAGACCAGCCTTCATTTTGTAGGCCAGCCGGGCTGTCCAGGTGCGGCTCTGGCGGCTTCCGGTAACCACCACCACCTGGGCCCCGCTTTTTTGCACTGCCGTATAGGCCGCCTCGGCCCACTTTTCCGCGGTATAGCCCCCCACCTCAGCAGCATAGACGGTGGGCAGGTACTGCGCGGCCTCCTGGGCCACGGCCTGGGTGTTTTCGCCGATAACCACCCCGGCAATGGGCCCCAAAGTGCTGAGTTGCCGGGCCCGACTGATGGCCTCCAAAGCGCCCTTGCGCAGGCGCTGTCCGTCATGTTCCAAGACTACGAGTATCACGCGCACCTCCTAAATCACCTTGGCTTCCTCGTGGAGCAGCCGGATCAGCTCATGGGCGGCAGCCACGGGGTCTTTGCCATCTAGCATCTTGTTCAGACGGCTCTTTTCCTGGATGGTCTGCTCCAGAATCTCCACCTTACTCCCTACGCTCATGGGCAGCTTTTTCAGCTCCTTGCGCTTGGCCTTCATAATGCCGGGCAGGGTGGGGTAGCGGGGCTCGTTTAGGCCCTGCTGGCTGGTAAAAACCGCCGGCAGGGGCACCCGCACCAGCTCGGCGCCCTCGTCGAGGTCGTGGCGGGCTTTGGCGTGGGTCTGGCCCTCCAGTTCAATCATGGTGGTCCAGCTCACCACCGGCCAGCCCAGGGCCTCGGCCAGCGCCGGCCCCAGGGCCTGGGCGTCCCAGTCGGCCTGCTGTCCGCCGGTAAAGACCAGGGTGGGGGCTTCGGCCCGGATGACCTCGGCCAGGGCCTGGGCCTGGGTGATGGGGTCGGTGTAGCCCTCGGCCACCAGGTGAATGGCCCGGTCTATGCCCATGGCCAGCGCGGTGCGGATGGCCTCCTCGAAGCGCTCGGGGCCCAGGGCCACCACCACGCTCTCACCGCCATGCTTTTCCTGTAGTCGGATGACCTCCTCCACCGCCCACTCGTCCATCTGGTCGAGGATCATGGTGGCTCCGCTGAGGTCTACCTTACCCCCCTCAATCTTGAGGCGGGACTCGCCGTCGGGTACTTGCCGTATGACTGCAATAAATTTCATGTGTTACCTCTCGTGTGCTAGGGCGCCAATGGCCGATAGCTGATAATCCATAGCTTATGATGAAGCGGCCTCACAGCTATCGGCTATCCGCTATTGGCTCAGTATGTGCCGCGCGATAACCAGCCGCTGAATCTCGTTGGTTCCCTCGTAAATCTGGTTCAGTTTTACGTCGCGCAAGAGCTTCTCTACCGGGTATTCGTGCATGTAGCCAAACCCGCCATGAATCTGAATGGCCTGGTTGGCGGCCTCAAAGGCCATCTCCGAAGCGTAGGCTTTGGCGATGGCGGCGGCGTGGGAATGGGGCTGGTGGGTGTCTACCAGCCAGGCGGCGTAGTAGGTGTAGGCGCGGGCGGTCTCGAGGCCCATCAGCATCTCGGCCAGTTTGAACTGGATGGCCTGGAACTCGGCAATGGGCTTGCCAAAAGCCTCGCGCTCCTTGGCGTAACGGGTGGCCTCCTCGAGGGCCCGCCGGGCCACCCCCACACTGCCTGCCGCCACCGGGATGCGGGTCTTGTCCAGGGTTTGCATGGCAATCTTGAAGCCGTCGCCCTCTTGGCCCAGCAGGTTCTCGGCAGGAACCCGACAGTCTTCAAAAACCAGCTCGTAGGTGCCGCTGGCCCGCTGGCCCATCTTGCCGTGCAGTTTGTTGGCGCTAAAACCGGGGGTGCCCTTCTCCACCACCAGAGCCACCACGCCCTTGTGGCGCAGCTCCGGGGCGATGGTGGCAAAAACCACCACCGTTTCGGCCTCGCCGCCGTTGGAAATCCAGGTCTTGGTGCCGTTCAGAACATAGTGGTCGCCATCACGCACAGCCCGGGTACGCAATGCAGCGGCGTCCGAGCCGTTGCCCGGTTCGGAGAGGGCAAAAGCAGCCAGGGCGGGTTTCTCGGTGAGCTTTTTGAAAAAGCGCTGCTTCTGCTCGTGGGTTCCGGCCAGCAGGATGGGGGTGATGCCCAGATCGGAGGCCATGGGGATGGTGTAGATGCCCATACAGCCCCAGGCCAACTCCTCACCGATAATCACCTCTTCCAGCATCCCCAATCCCAAGCCGCCATATTCCTCCGGAATGATGGCGTTGAGCAGGCCCACCTCGTAGAGCTTTTCCACCACACCCCAGGGCACTTCCTCTTTGACGTCGTACAGGGCGGCAATTGGCGCAATCTGCTCTTTGGCAAAGCGACGGGCCAGTTTTTGCAGTTCTTTTTGTTCGTCGGTCAGGGTGAAATCGATGGGCATAAGCGGATAGCCCATAGCGTATAACCCATAGCCTGTAGCATGCATGCTCAGCTAGCGGCTATTGGCTTTTAGCTATTGGCCTCACATCACCTCCTCGCAAAACAAAACTTCTTGTACTTAGTATAACTTTTTCCTTTGGCCCCTGTCTATCGTAACACCCACCTGGTGAAGAAAAAGCGTTATGTATCAAAGTCCACAAATCGGGCTGCCCCAGGGCGTAGAATCCCCGCTATGAGCCTGCTCTTTAGCCCCCTAAAACTGCGTTCCGTAACACTGAAAAACCGCATCGCCATGTCGCCCATGTGCCAGTATTCGGCCCAGGGCGGACACGTTACCGACTGGCACCTGCTGCACTACCCCACCCGGGCCATTGGCGGTGTGGGGCTAATAATTGTCGAGGCGACCGCCGTGGAGGCCCGGGGAGTGATCAGCCCGGACGACCTGGGCATCTGGTCGGATGAGCACATCGGTGGCCTACAAGAGCTAACCCGGCGCATCAAAAACGCGGGCGCCGTGCCGGGTATCCAGATTGCCCATGCCGGACGCAAGGCCGGAACCGCCAGCCCCTGGCAGGGCGGCAAGCCCCTCCACCGCTGGACACCGGTAGCCCCCAGCCCCCTCGCCTTTCAGGAGGGCTGGCCGGTGCCCCAGGCGCTGGATGAAGCCGGACTCGAGCAGGTACGTCAGGCCTTCCAGCAAGCCGCAAAACGGGCCCTGAAGGCTGGTTTCGAGGTGCTCGAGCTGCACATGGCCCACGGGTATCTGCTGCATTCTTTCCTCTCGCCCCTCACCAACCAGCGCACCGACCACTACGGGGGTAGCCGGGAGAAGCGCATGCGCTTCCCTTTGGAAGTGGTGGAAGCCGTGCGCGCGGTCTGGCCCGCCGAGCTGCCCTTGCTGGTACGGGTCTCGGCCAGCGACTGGGCAGAAGGGGGCTGGGACATCACCGACACGGTGGTTTTTGCCGGGGAATTGCATAAGCGCGGCGTGGATTTGCTGGACTGCTCTTCGGGTGGGGCGGTGGCCGGGGTGAAAATCCCTGTGGGCCCTGGCTACCAGGTGCCCTTTGCCGCCCAGGTGCGCTTGTCCACAGGTTTATCCACAGGCGCGGTGGGCCTCATTACCGAGCCCTTACAAGCCGAGGCCATTCTTCAGGAAAACCAGGCCGACCTGGTTCTGCTGGGCCGGGTTCTGCTGCGGGACCCCTACTGGCCCTACCGGGCGGGCCAGGCTCTGGGCGCTCGAGTCTGGCCGGTGCAGTACGAGCGGGCTTTCTAGAGCGCTCTTCACAATTATTGAGCCGCTCACAACCTGATTGCTTTATCCTGCACAGCACAGTTGCCTCCCGGATGGGGGACCACGCCTGTGATACCGGATTCAAAAAGATAATCTTCAAACAAAAAGCGCTAAGAGGCTATCTTTTTGAATCCTAGAGCACTCCCTTCGGTCGGGTTAGTTCGTCACCGTTCGGTGACGAACTAACCGAATCTGGTATGAGAAGTGCGACAGAACGGACTTCGTGGCGATTCCGCCAAGGCCATCGGTTTGGGAGTTTGGCGGTAAATTGAGCTATGGAAAACCCCTGGAAAACCTTTGTACCCCAGGCCCCGACCCGCCTGGGCAAGCCCGAATGGTTTACCGGCACGGTGTACCTGAACGAACTGGTGGTTACACCTGCGCCCATGCACCTGCATGTGCTGCGGGTCATGTTTGCGCCTGGGGCCCGCACGGCCTGGCACACCCACCCCCAGGGGCAGGTTTTGCACCTGGAGGCAGGCATCGGCTGGTTCCAGCGCTGGGGTGAGCCGGTGCGCGAGATGAAAGCGGGCGACACCATCTACTTTGCCCCAGGCGAAAAGCACTGGCACGGGGCCAGCCCCACCCACGCCATGACCCACCTGGCCATCCAGGCCGCGGTGGATGGGGTGAGCACCGAGTGGCTCGAGCAGGTCAGCGAGGAGCAATACCGCCTCTAGAACGGTTTTTGCTGTTTTTGTCAGCCAGGGCCGCAACAAAGCGCATCCGGCAGCCACGGTTTATCCAGGCATCTGGGACAGCTCTTCCTGCCAGGGTGGGTTGGCCCCGGCCCGGGTACAGGTGATGGCTGCTACTTTAGCGGCAAAGTTTAGCAGGTCTGTAATTTGCTCGCGCTCGAGCGACCCCAGGGCGGCTCTGAACCAGTAGCCCCACTGCCACAACCAGCTCAGGAGGCCCGACATGAAAGCATCACCCGCACCCACGGTGTCCACGACGCTGACCCGAGGAGCCTGGACATTAGCGATGCCCCGGCTGGTCACGGCAAAAGCCCCCTGGCCGCCCTGGGTTACGATGACCAGCAGGGGGCCTTGCTGTTTCCACTCCTGAGCGATGGTTTCCGGGTTCTCGCCCGGATACAGCCACTGCAGATCGGCCTGGCTGACCTTGACCAAATCAGCCTGCTCGAGCCAGCCCATCAGGCGTTCGATATAGACATCCCGGTTTGGAATCAGAAAGGGGCGCACGTTGGGGTCGAGCGAGATCAGCCGACGGCGGGCCTCGCGTCGCATCAGGAGCTCGAGGGTCGAGGCCCCTGGCTCCAGCACCAATGAATACGAGCCAAAGTGCAGGGCCGCGCTGGCGGGTAGGACAGGGGGCAGGTCTTCAGGGTATAGCAAGCGGTCGGCGGTATTTTCGCAGTAAAACGAGAAAAATTCGCCCGACTCAGAAGGGGTTACCAGGGCCAGGGTGGTAAGCTGGTCGCCTTCCTTCACATACGCCAAGCTCACCTTGCTGGCGGCCAGGTGGCTTTTGAGCAGCTGTCCGAAGCCATCGCGCGAAATCCGCCCCAGAAAAGCAGTGGGCGTGCCCAGGCGGCCCGCACCTATGGCCACGTTGTAGGGTGAGCCACCAGGATGCGGCACATAGGCCGTACTGCCATTCAGGACAGCGGGGGTCATGTCTATCAGGGCTTCTCCGGCAACAATCAACATGCTTCCTCCAAAGAGATGGCTGGCCCCAGCTCCGGTAGCAGTTTATCCTGGACCAGGACAGGTTGTAATATGAACCCCGCCTGAATCGTTTCGCTAGGGATTGTCAGAGCACCCTGGATTTTCGAGCTGTTGCCACCCACGCTTCAGGCGGGGGCCCCAGAGAAAAATAAGTCTGCATACAGTTCCTGGGGTAGACTTGAAGGCGGAGAAGACTATGGGACTAAGCAAAGGTAAGTTTGAACGGATACAGGCCTGTGCCGACGACCACGGGGTGATTGCGGCGGCTGCAATGGATCAGCGGGGTTCCTTACGCAAGGCCATTGCCAAAGCCCGGGGTGCAGACGTAAGCGATGCCGAGCTGACCGAGTTCAAAACAGCAGTGGTCAAAATCCTCACCCCCTATGCTTCGGCCATTCTGATCGATACCGAGTATGGCCTGCCCGCCCTGAAGCACAAAGCCCCCCGCACCGGGGTTTTGCTGGCCTACGAGAAGTCCGGCTACGATACCAGCACAACGGGCCGTCTACCCGACCTGCTTCCCGACCTCAGCGTACGGCGCATCCAGGAAGCCGGCGGCGATGCAGTAAAGATTTTGCTCTACTACAACCCCGAAGACGACCCCAAAATCAACAACATCAAGCACGCCTTCATCGAGCGGGTGGGGGCCGAGTGCGCTGCGCTGGGGATGCCTTTTTTCCTCGAGCCCATTGCCTACAACGACCAACTGGGCGAGGGCCTCGAGTTCGCCAAGGTAAAGCCCCGCTACGTAGCCAAGTACATGGAAGAGTTCTCCAAAGACCGCTATGGGGTGGACGTGCTCAAGGTCGAGCTGCCCTTCAACATCGCCTACACCAGCGGCACGCTGGGCTTCAAAGGCGAAGAAGCCTACACCCGCGCCCAGGCCCTGCAGTTCCTCAAAGACACCGCCAGCGCAGCCGGAAAGCCCTTCATCTATCTCTCGGCGGGGGTCAGCGATGCGGTCTTCCGTGAGTCGCTGGAGATGGCCGCCGAAGCCGGGGTGCCCTTCAGCGGGGTGCTGTGCGGGCGGGCCACCTGGCAGGACGGCATCCCGGTCTATGCCAAACAAGGGCTCGAGGCCCTCGAGGCGTGGCTGGCCGATCAGGGGGTGAAGAATATCCAGATGCTCAACCAGGTGCTGGCCAAGGGCGCCAAGCCCTGGTGGACGCGGTACGGAAGCCTGGAAGCGGCCAGAGGTTAATCTGCTTTCAGTCAGGTGGCGGCTCCCAAGTTTGGGAGCCGCTTTTTCGTGCCCTGGTCAGCTATCGCCCAAGGCTGCCCCATGCCCCAGGTTTGGTCGAGGCCCTCTGCTTGATCAGGTAGAACCTTCAAGCGCTGTTCTGGCCGCACTTTGAGCCTTTGCGGGTTTAGCGCAAAGCCAAATTTTGTTGACAGCCTGCAGCAGCTATGTTAACCTACAGGACGCATTTGGTGGTATTCACCAATGCCACAAGGGCGCGTAGCTCAGTTGGATAGAGCGACTGACTACGGATCAGTAGGTCGTGGGTTCGAATCCTGCCGCGCCCGCCAATCCAGAAGCACGGGGTTTAAAGCGCCCCGTGCTTTTTACATCAACCCCAGACAAACTGGTTCACAAAAAACCGTGGTTTCAAAAGCGCTGTGCCCTGGTACACGCCGGAACCACAACAGGCATAAAGCGCTTGTTGCAAATGGTGGTCATCGCAAACAGTCCACCGGGGCTATTTTCGCCACTCTTCGATGCGCTCGTGCAGTTCGCGGGCATAGCGGGGGTTCCGCCCCCCACCCAGTGCGGCCAGCCCGCCAATCAGGAAAAAGGCCAGGCCTACCGGGATGGGTTTGATCAGGAATGCCGCCAGCACACCGGCAATAATCAAGCCCAGCCCCACACGGGTACGGCCAGCCAGCAAACCCCGCACCGCCAAAAAAGCCAGGATACCGGGGAGCAGCCACAGCAGCAGCCGCAAAAAAAGTACTGCGCCTTCGGTCATACAGCTAATGGTAGCAGAGCCTTATGAGCCAATACCCCAGACCAGCAGGGCTCCCAGGTCTTCGGCAGGAACAGGCCAGCCCAGGATGTGCCCCTGTCCGAAGTCGGCGCCCAGTTCCTTCATACGGGTAAGCTGAGACTGTTCCTCCAAACCTTTGGCCACGGCCTTGGTGCCCACCGCGTGCACCATGTCGATGGCGGCCTTTGCCAGTGTGGCGTTTTCCGAGACCGAAAGGAGCGGGTTTAGTTTTATCCAGTCGATGGGAAGGCGCTTGAGCTGGGTAAGCGGGAGGGGGTTGGTGCCAAAGTTATCGAGGGCAATCAAAACGCCCAGGTGCTTGAGGATCTCGAGGCTACGACCGGTGGTCTCGAGGTCACTCAAGATGGCTTCTTCGCGCACCTCGATAATGAGAATATCGGCCGGCAGGCGCCTGGCCGAGAGCATCTCCTGCAACACATTGGGGAAGTTCGGATCAAGCAGGGTTTCGGTTGAAACATTGAGGCTAAAACGGGCGTTGACGCCAGAGGGCCTCCAGAGGGCGGCCTGCTCGAGCACTTTGTCCAGGGCCCAGCGATCCTGGGCGCTCATGAGACCTACCTGCTCAGCCAGGGGCAAAAACTCACCCGCCCGGTGCAGCCCTTTGGGCCGGGGCCAGCGGGCCAGGGCCTCCACTGCAACCAGCTCGAGGTCGTTCAGGTTGAACACCGGCTGAAAGTGCAGGGTTAGGCCGTCTTGTGAGATGGCCTCCTGTAGTTCGGTTGCACCGGGGGTCAGGAGGCGAATACCACCACCAGCCTGGAGGGCCATCTGGCAGGCTTGTTCAGCCTGGTTCCAGAGCCCCTCCAGGGTGGTGGCATCCTGGGGGTACATGGCAATACCAATACCCACCTTTAGACCCGATAGCGCAGCCCGCAAGCGGGCCAGCAAGCGGTGGGCCACCCGGCTGGCCCCGGCTGTCCAGCGCACCTCGGAGAGCAAGAGGGCAAAACCCTGCTCACCCAGGTACGCCAGGGAGTCGCTCTGACGCAGGGTATAGGCAATTTCGCGGGCAGCCCGTTCGATCTGGGCTTTGTTCATGCCCTCAACCTGAATGCGCATCAGGGCCAGTGAGCGCTCGTAGCGCTGGGCCATCGAGAGGGCCTGGGCTAAATTGAGTTCGAACTCGCTGCGCTTAACCGCCAGCGACTTGCGCTCGGGGGTCTGGATTTTGATGTCGTCTTTGAGCGGGCGCAGGATACGCTCGATAACCTGGGCCAGGGCCAGGGCCAAGGTCTCGTCGGCGTTGCTCCATTTTCGGGGCTGGAGGCTTTCGATCCACATCACACCCCGCAGGCCCCCCTCCGCATGGAACACCACCTGCAAAACGGCCCCCAGGCCGCGGCTCATCAGGATGTCGCGCAGCTCGGTCATACGGGCGTCCTGGCGCGCATCATCGGCAGCGATCAGCAGGTTGCGCTCGAGCACCTGAAAATAGACCGGGTAGCGTTCAGGCTGAAGGTCGTCCGGGGGAGAGGCTTCGGGGTACTGTCCAACCAGCTTCAGGTGA
>Ga0272446_1002325_pt1 | contig 26105 bp, 22 predicted proteins | sample YNPCB0061_FD_194587 | JGI IMG/M metagenome (GOLD analysis project Ga0272446, IMG submission 194587) | Hot spring microbial mat communities from Yellowstone National Park, WY, United States - YNP-CB-006-1 | ecosystem: Environmental > Aquatic > Thermal springs > Hot (42-90C) > Sediment | place...
GGGGTGGGGGCAGTTATGTCTCCGCGATAAGGTTGTTGCCGAAATCTTCACGGTCGTGATAGATGTTCAAGAGTATTACTATCTGATGTTACGCGAAACGTCCCGAAGGTTCTCATAAATCAAGCCTGTTTTCCGTTCCAACCTTCGGGACGGTGCGTAAGGTGAATTACTATAGTTGGCGCTGCCGAAGGCGTCTAACGCCAACAGGCGCGTTAGAGAACGCGCCCTACACAACGTTACGAGATTATTTTGTTAAAAACCATCAGCGGGCTTTGGGGGATTAGCCCGACGATTGATCGTCGGGCGGTGGAGCGGAAAATGAAACCGCCAGGTGGCTAGGACAAGTTCTAGAAAAATACCCCGCGATTCGCAACCGTCACGACAAAATGGGGTTATTTTAATCAAAGGGCTCGCGGAGCCTGAAAACAATCCACAAAAAAGGAGTGTGTAAAATGAAACTGCCTACGACAATTTCTGGTTGGTGCATGTGGTTGTTCTTTCTATGGTTCGGCATAGGAGCCTTTGTAGCCCTGCCCATGGCTACGCAAATTGGCGGCATTCTTGCCCTCGGCTATGCCGTCTTTGCCCTGCTGGGCAAATAAGAGCAATCCACCAAAGTAAAGATGACCCTCTGCTGGAGGGTCATCTTTTTATCTTCAGGGTTTGCGTGCAATTGGTGTTTTTCTCTGGCGGTTGTTCCCCTCATTGTCTCCAAAACAAAGCATGTGGACAAGCAATTTACACCGGAAAGAGTTTCTCGAACACTTCCGGGCAATACTTCTGCACCATCTCGCTGGTGAGACCGTTCTCTTTGCAGATTTCGGCGTAGAGGTCGGCGCTGGGACGTTTCGTCCGCTTTTGGGTTTCCACGTCCAGCGCCCATAAACCGAAGCGCTGAGTCCAGCCGCGCTCCCACTCGAAGTTATCCACCAGCGACCAGTGGAAGTATCCCTTCACGGGGAAGTTGAAGTTGACTGCCCGCCAGACTTGATGAATATGCTGGGCAATATAACGCGGGCGCATTTTGTCTTCGGCATCTTCCACGCCATTTTCGGTTATAAGGATGGGCAGGTTGGGATACGTCCGCACTGCCCATTTGATAGAATCGAAAATTCCTTCGGGAATGTTGGCAATGAACTTCGTAGCGCTGAAATCGGAGTTTTCCGGGTAATACCGCCTTCCAAACATCTCGCCGGGGTTGGTGATGTCAAATTTCACCGTGTCCACCGAATAGTAATTCAAGCCGAGATAATCCTGCGTGCCTTTCGCTTCGGGGATACGCACACTGCCCAGCGGTGATTTCATCACCCCTGTACTGATGGCGCTGGGGAATGCCATGTTAATTCCATTGTATTGAATATTCCGCATCCACACATCGAGGGGAGACCATGGGTTTTTCGCTACCATCGGGCGGTAGTGCAAAGCATATCCCACGCGCGCTTCGGGTTGTATTTCGTGAATAGCGCGGTAGGCGGCGGCATGTCCGCGCAGCATGTTTGCCTGCACGCGCATGGCGGCATTCAACCCCTTGTTACAGGCAGGAAACGTCCCCGCCACATAGCCGCTCAAGGCATATACGTTAGGCTCATTGATGGTACACCATAGCGTGCAATACTCTTTAAGCGCTCCCACCACTTTGCGGACAAACTTTTCAAACAGCACAACCACCGCATCCGTCTCCCAGCCGCACTGCTCATACAACCACAGCGGATCGGAAAAATGATGCAGCGTCACCAACGGCGTCATACCTCGATCGCGCAGTCCGCGCAGCATGGCGCGGTACCGTTCGAGCGCGTCTTCATCCCAGGTATCGGGCGTTGGCTGAATGCGGCTCCACTCCACCGACATGCGGTGCGCGTTCTGCCCGCCTTCCGCGGCGCGGTCGAAGTCCTCCCTCCAGCGTCCGCCCCACCAATCGCAGGCAAGACCAGACGTCCCGTTGGTATGACCCGTCTGCTCCCACTGCCACCACTGGTTGTTGGTGTTGTTCCCCTCCACCTGATGCGCGGCAGTCGCTGTTCCCCATAAAAACCCGCGCGGGAAATGATAGGCTGCTTGAACCAAATTTACCTCCGAATTTGAACCTTCACAAAGTTATTGTCTTGCCAAATACACAAGATACAGGACAACCGACCCCGCCGCCGCCGCATTGAGCGATTCGATTTGACCGCGCATGGGAAGTTTCAGCACGATATCACACTTCGCACGCGTGAGTTGACGGATGCCTTCGCCCTCGCTTCCCACCACAACGGCAACTGCTCCGGTCAAATGACGCCTGGTCTTCTCCCCTATCGTTTCCCCCTGTTGATCCAACCCCACCACCCAAACGTTCTCTTCCTTGAGGGCGTCAATCGCTTGCGCCAGGTTCGACCGCGCGATGCGCAGATGCTCGCTCGCCCCCGATGAGGCGTTGACCACCGCCGGCGTCACCTCCACCGTGTGCGCCAGCGGGATAACCACGCCATGCACTCCCACCGCCTCTGCCGTGCGGATGAGCGCGCCAAAATTCTGCGGGTCATTCAGTGAATCGAGCAAGAGGACGAAAGGCGGCTCGTTCAATTCCCTGGCATGGTCGAGAATCTCGATCAAATCGCTGTACGGATACGCGCTGACTTCCGCTGCAACGCCCTGATTGTTCTCGTGGATTTTATCCAGCTGGGCGCGTTTCACTTTAGCAATGGGAATCTTCCTCTGCGAAGCCAAAGTCAAAATGTCTGCCATTTTGCCTTTGATCTGCACATTATCGGCAATCGTCAGGCTGAACACATCCCTGCGTCTGGCGCGCAAGGTCTCATAGACGGCGTTGCGGGAGTAGATGAATTCCTTCATGGTCACCGATTATATAATACCTGCCGTTACAGTTTACGCTTTCCACCTTCGAAAACAATCTCTAAAGCGATGCAGTGTCACAGCCTTCGAAAGCCTTACCGTTCCACTCGCACTTCCACAATCCGGTCCAGCCGAAAGTTGCGTTCCGCGTTGCGCAGGTGACAGAACGCCTGCAAATAGACATAATCTGCCAGTCCAATCACCTGGCGGGGCGTGATCCAGCGTTCGGTCGCATTGCCGTCGCCATCCACGTAACGAATGAAAAGGCGCTTGCTACTGTAGATGGCTTCGCCAAGTTCGGTTGGCAATTGAATGCCGTCATTGGGCCACACGGGCGAGTTGTAAATACCGATGTAATCATCGAGCGGGCGTTTGAATTGCTTCAAGCCGTCCATCATGGCAAAGAAGATACCCCGCAGGGTATGCGCATCGTCGAGGGCGCGATGGACAGTCCTCATCGGCACGTGAAACGCCTCCGCAATGGACAACAGACTGTTGGACGGCAGTTCGTAGAATTCACGCGCCAGTTTCAGCGTATCAATCAAATTTGGAATTTGAATCTCGTGCCCAAGCCGTTTGAATTCGCTGTCTAAAAACTGGATGTCGAACTGTGCGTTATGACAGACCACCACCGTATCGCTCAACAACCCCAATACCTTGGGAGCGATTTCCTCGAACAACGGCGCAGACTTCAACATATCATCGGTCAAACCGTTTGTGGAAGCCGCGCCCGGCGAAAGCGGACGCTCGGGATTCACGAGCGCCTGATACTGTTCCTTGATGCGTTTCCCTTCACTGATGACAATCCCCACTTCGCAAATGCGGTCGCCGAACCAGGGCGAAAGGCCCGTGGTCTCCAAATCTAAAAAGGCAAAACGTGCGTTGGAAATATCGAGCATGGGTGAAATTATATGTCATTCTGAGCAAGTGATGGTACGCACCATTCCGAAAACATCGCTTACCACAAAACAACTCGCACAATGACATCACAAAGAAAAAGTTTCCCCGGCTTTGTACGCTTTCACCTGACCATCACGATATAGCGTTACCCTGCCGCGTCCATACACATTCCAGGAGTTGTTTTCACCGTCGTCCAACATGCCGGTTTGCTCATCAATGCCAAGCAAAGTGACGCCGGGGATCTCCCTCGTCAGCCGAGGCGCCCAACCCTTTCCGAAGGTGTCATGATGCGGCAGGACAAGTGAATTGGCGAGAAGGTTCAACCCTTCGTGAATTTTCCCTTCATAGGGGTCGTAATAAAACTGACACATCACCATCGCCCCCGCACTGCTTCCGGCAATCACCGCGCCGTTGCGATACGCTTCCAGCGCCGCAGTCCACGACAGGCTGCCCTTCAAAGTCTGCCCAAGATAATGTGTGAAACCGCCAAGCAGGTAAATCAATTTCGCCCGGCGCAGAGATGTGGCAATCGTCTCATCGTTTGCGCTGGCTTTGTCAGTCAATGGCAGGGAAAGCACATCTCTGGCGCCCAACCCCTCAAACCAGCGGACGCCGTTTCTTCCAGCGTTGAGGTGGTTATGGTCTGGCGCGGCAGCCGTCGGCAGGATGCGAAGCGGAGCGTCGAATCCGCCTGCCAGAGCGAGGGCACGCAAGTCGGGGTCACGCATCTGCCCGCCAAATTCCGCTCCACCTTCTAAAAGCAGGTATCCCTTCAAAAATATTTCTCCCAGATTCTTTTCTTCTCGCTCTCAGGAATGAACGACGCTTCATACGCGTAACGGTTGCACGTTGCAATCTCCTCCATGCTCATGCCCAGCACCTCGTGCGCAATGCGGTATTCGTTGTTGAGGTTTGTCTCCAACACTTCGGGGTCATCGGAGTTGATGGTCACCTTCACACCAAGGTCGAACAGTTTCTTGAGCGGGTGTTCCTCAATCGTTCGCACAGCGTTGGTGAGGTAATTACTCCAGGGGTTGACCTCCAGCGTGATGCCGCGCTCCTTGAGCAGCTCAACAACCTGCATATCCTCAATGGCATGAATGCCATGCCCAATGCGGTCGGGGCTGGCAAGTTCAATGGTCTCCTTCACGAACGAGGCAGGTGTATCTTCGCCGGTGTGGATGGTGACCTTCAAACCTGCTTCCTGTGCTTTTCTCACAGATGGCACAAACTCACGGAGCGGAAAATCGCGTTCGCTGTCGGCAAGGTCAACGCCGAGGATGTGCTGGCGGTGGCGGATCGCCCAATCCACAGTTTTGACGCAGGACGCCGGCCCCATGCTGCGGGAGGTGATGGCAATGTAACCGATTGCCATATCGAACTCCGCCTCAGCACGTGACTTTGCCCTGATCAGCCCCTCCAGGCATTCATCCCAATCCAGGCGGTGACCGTGAAACGCCCAATCAGGCGAGAAGCGCACCTCGAAGAGTTTGATATTTTGTCGCGCCGCGTCTTCGAACAATTCCCAGGCAATGCGCTCGACGACCTGCGGCGAAGCAATGCTCCTCTGAAAAATCTCAAAGGCTTCCAGCACGGCATGCAGGTCGCGCATCTGGTCATAGACCTTGACGTGCCTGTCCAATTCGCCGGCTTCATACGCTGGCAGAGGCAGGTTATATTGCCGTGCAACGTCAATGATGGTCTGCGTGCGGATTGAGCCTTCGAGGTGAATGTGAATCTCAGTCTTGGGGATGTCGTTGTACTTTGGGTCGAAATTTTTCATAACGCCTCTCGCGAGTTACTTTTTATTTTCCCTCTCCCAAATCTCCCGCGCGATCATCTCCTGATCCACAGGCAGTTTGTCCACCCGCACGCCGACGGCGTTGTAGATGGCGTTGGTGATGGCGGGCGTGGTGGGGATGCTGCACACTTCACCCACGCCCTTCGCGCCGTAGGGACCTTCGGCGGTGGGATGTTCGACGACGATGGGGATGATCTCAGGCGTCAGCACAATGCCAGGGACGCGGTAGCGCGCCAGACGGTCCGTGACGACGCACCCCTCTTCCACGATGAATTCCTCGGTCAGGGCATTGCCCAGTCCCATCATCACGCCGCCTTCGATCTGTCCCTGCAAGCCCAGCGGGTTGACCGCCATGCCCACATCGTTGGCAGAGATGACGCGCAGCACGCGCACTTCGCCCGTCAGTGTGTTTACTTCCACTTCGGCGGCTTGCGCGGCAAACGAGAAGGCAAAGTGCATGTCGCCGCCTGTGCCGAGCGGCTGGGTTTTCGGCGCTTCGTATTCATAGCGGACTTTGGGCTGCTGACCGAGGGCGGTCATTTCCCGATACACGTCGGCGTAGGTGAGCGTATGCCCGTTGACGTGGACGAGACCGTTCTCGAAGCGAATCCGTTCGGGGCGCACGTCGAACTTCTCCGCCAGCGCCGCGCTGATCTGGTCGCGCAGGGTCTTTGCGGCATAACGGGAGGCATTGCCCGTCACATAGGTCTGGCGTGAAGCGGTGGTAGGACCGCCGTTCGGCGCGAGGTCGGTATCCATCACCAGCACGCGCACCTGTTCGGGCGGCACAGACATCTCCTCCGCCACCACCAGCCGCATGACGGTGACCAGTCCCTGCCCCATCTCGGCGGAGGAACTGCGGACTTCGAATGTGCCGTCGGCGTAGAGTTCCACATCCGCGCCTGCCTTATCGGGCGCGCCCCCGCCGAGACCCGTGTTCTTGTACGCCGCGGCGAAACCCCAGGCGCGCACCCTCATCCCCAACCCTTCCCCCAAAGGGGGAAGGGAGTTCCCCTCTCCCTTCGGGAGAGGGGTTAGGGGTGAGGTCACCACGCGCGGCTTGAACAACTCCTCCCGCGAAAGACCTGACACCTGGCACATGGCACTTGACACTCGATCAATACACTCCATCAACCCCACACTCTCGCGCAGAACCTGCCCCGTGTTGGTGACGCTGCCCACGCGCAGGGCGTTCATGCGCCGCAGTTCGATGGGATCCACGTTCAATTTTTCGGCGAGCATATCCATCATGGACTCAATCGCGAACGCCGATTGCGTCACGCCGAAGCCGCGGAACGCGCCCGCAGGCGGATTGTTGGTGTACATGGCGTAACAGTCGGCGCGGACGTGCGGGATGTCGTATGGTCCCGCTGAGTGCGTGGTGGCGCGGGTCATCACCTTTTCGCCGAGCGAAGCATACGCGCCCGTGTCGCCGTAGAGTTCGGTCTCGCAAGCCACCAGCCGCCCGTCGCGTTTTGCGCCGATCTTGACTCGTATCTGCGTGGCGTGCCGCTTTGGGTGGACGAGCAAACTTTCATGGCGGTCGAACAGCAACTTCACGGGTCGCCCCGTCACATGCGCCAGCATCGCCGCGTGGATCTGTCCCATCACGTCTTCCTTGCCGCCGAAGCCGCCGCCCATCAACTGTCCCACAATTCGCACGCGCTCTTCGGGCCAGCCCATCACACGCGCCACCTGCGTCCGATCCTGATACGGGATTTGCGAGCCGCAATAAATTTCCATGCGCCCGTCCACAGGCACGGCAATGCTGCACTCAGGCTCGATGAAGGCGTGGTCGGTGGTCTGCGTGTGGAAGGTATGTTCCAGGATGACATCCGCCTCGGCAAAGCCCTTGTCCATATCGCCTTTGCGGACCTTGATATGCTTGAGCAGATTTCCCTTCTCGTGGATTTGCGGGACTCCCTCCTGACGCGCCTGCACGGGATTCGTAATCACGGGCAGCGGATCGAACTCCGCTTCGATCAGACCCGCAGCCTGCTCGGCGATCTCGAGCGTTTCCGCCGCGACGATAGCGATCGCATCCCCCACATAGCGGACGCGTTCCCCCACCCCCACCATCACGGGCCAGTCGTAGATGACCAGTCCGTGATTCTTCTCGGCGGGAATATCGTCAGCGGTCAAAACCGCCGCCACGCCTGGCAGCGCTCTGGCTTTGGAAATATCCAGCCGCTTCAAAATGCCATGTGGAATCATCGCCCGCCGCACTTTGGCGTGGAGCATACCCTCGAATTTCAGGTCGTCGGTGTAAATGGCGGCGCCCGTCACTTTTTCGACCGCGTCGGGGCGCAGGTGGGTGTGTCCCACCGCGTTGTGTGGATGAATCGAGGCGGGGATGTTCGGCTTGCGGACAGGCGCGCCCGTTTGCAGCGATTCCGCGGCGGCGAGGACTGCGTTCTCGATGGAGGGATAGCCTCCGCAGCGGCAGAGCGTATCTTTGAGCGCAAAGCGAATCTCCTCGCGCGTGGGCTTGGGGTTGCGCTGAAGCAGGGCATAGGCGGTCATAATCTGCCCAGGGATGCAGAACCCGCACTGCACCGCGCCGTGTTCCACAAAGGCTTCTTGAAGAGGGTGAAGACCCCCCTCCGTCTCCCCCCATTTTCTACGAAAATGGGGGGAGTGGCGCGTAGCGCCGAGGGGGGCCAACCCCTCGATCGTCAACACCGCCTTCCCGTCCGCGCGCTCGGCGGGATAAATACACGAGACCACAGGCTCGCCATCCACAAGGACGGTACACGCGCCGCACTCGGCTTCTTCACAACCAATTTTCGTACCAGTCAGGCGCAGCCGCTCGCGCAGGAGGGTAGAGAGGGTCTCGCCAGGAACGGCTTCGAGGGTGTGGGACTGTCCGTTAACGGTAAGGGTGATTTTGTCAGGCATAGGCATCCTTTGGTATCCCAATCACATCCACCAGCTTTGCTGCTTTCTCGCGCTGGTCAACGTCAAAAGTGACCAGTGGAATTTTCAATGTGGAAGCGACAGCGATATAAATAGAATCCGCGCCGCGCACACCGTATTGTGCGGCGATACGCGACGCATTGTCCATGAGGGCTTTGTCCATTTCCACAATACGGACATCGGGTAGGTTTTCGATTTTTTGGATGGCGCTCAGCCCCAATTCAGGTTTACCAGTCACCCTGCTGATGACACCGCCAACTTCTGCCAGCAAAAGAGACGGGGAGACAAATGTCGCATCTTGCTCACGCTGGGCATTCATCCAGCCTTTGACAGGAATATGAAATTCGTCGCTTTCGATCAAGCGCGAGACCCACACGCTGGCATCCAGCACCACGAACATTATCTACGCCCTTCCGAAACGGCTTGCGCCGCAGACAATTCCCTTTTCCAGTTTGCGCTGATTTCGGCGGCAAGATTGTCAAGCTGCGCCCACGCGCGTTCCGCATTTTTTGCCTTTGGTTTATTGACAGGGACCAGCAAAGCGACAACCTGCCCATGGTAGGTGACCTGTATCTCGCTCCCCGTCTCCCGCACCAGGCGAATTAATTCACTGGTCTGCTGTTTCAATTCACGAATACCAACGGTTACCATATCATCCTCCAATGTGACTACATTTGTAGTCACATTGTAACACAATTTCAAACTACTTTGCTCTCTCCCACGCCGTTTCGAGCGTCGCTTGAAACAATTCGCTGACGATGTGCCTGCGGTAGTCTGCGCTGGCACGGCGCGGACTGGTGCGGAATTGGGCTTGTTGAAGCAGGGCTTCGAGCGCAGACTGAAATGCCGCTTCGGTCAAGGGCTGCCCGCGCAGGGCTTCTTCTGCTGCGGTGGAGCGGAAGGGAACAGGACCACCGGGACCAACGGCAATGCGAACCTCCTGGATGCGGTCGTTTTCGCGAGCCAGCCAGATAGCGCAGTTCAGGATGGGGAGGGCAACGCCTTGCGGGCGCATGATGCGTTTGAAGCAGGATGAGACCCCAGAGACTTCCGAAGTCTTAGAGACTTCGGAAGTCTTAATTGGAATGTAAAAACCGACGAGCAGTTCTTCGCCGTGTTTGAGCGCGGATTTTCCGGGAGCGAGGAAGAGGGATGTGAACGGGACGCGGCGGGTCTCGGTACGCTCCCCTACTCGACCCGCGATTTCTGCAACGGCACCAAGGGCAGTCAGGGCTATCGTCCCGTCGGCGGCGGGGAGGGCGTGGGCTACGTTGCCTCCGAGGGTGGCTACATTGCGGACTTGCGGACCGGCGATCAAGTTACAGGCTTCGGTCAGGGCTTGGGCGTGGCGAACAGTGAGCGGGTCCCGCGCGATGCGGTTGACGGGAACTGCCGCGCCGATGTAGAGCGAGTCGCCGCGCAGTTCGAGCGCGGTCATTTCGCGGACGGAGGTCAGGTCAACGAGGGTTTGAACGGGTGGATGGCGTCCTTGTTCGAGGTCGAGCAGTAAATCGGTTCCCCCTGCAATCGGCGCTAGCGGACGCGGCGCGTGGGCGAGGGCGTCCAGGGCTTCGGTTAAATTTTTGGGTCGAACGTAATTTTGCCAAAGGTTCATGGTGGCGTCCTTTCAACTGACGGCGGCGCTTTTCGATGGGCTAATGAAGTTTTACAATTAAGTGCCTTAATCGCGCAGTCAACGTTCTCTAACGTTGACGGGCGCGTAAGAGAACGCACCCTACGCAACATTACGGGACGATTTTGTTAAAGCTCATAAGCCCAACGCCGTGACGCATGGCGGTTGAGCAGAGCGGCGCTTTTCCGCTCGTATCGAAACCGGGCGTCACGACCACCGAACCGATGGATGATTTATTTTACAACAGATACCCCTGCTCAGGATAACAGATACGTCCTTACTCTGGGTGAACACCTGCCATAAGCAAGCCAAGTTTTTCAGGGGTTGCCTCGCCGCGCGGGACGATGTCCATGATTTTGCCTTCGTAGAGGACGGCAATACGATCGGAGAGGGCGAGGATTTCATCGAGGTCTTCGGAGATGAGCAGGATTGCCGCGCCTTTTTTGCGCTGTTCGAGCAGTTGCGCCCGGACGTATTCAGTAGCGCCAATATCTAACCCGCGGGTGGGTTGCGCGGCGAGGATGACGCGCGGGTTACGCGAGAGTTCGCGGGCAAGCACTACCTTTTGGATGTTGCCGCCGGAAAGGTTTCTGGCGAGCGTCTCGCGGGAAGGGGTTTTGATGCGGAATTCCCTGATCAGTTTATCCGCGTGGCTGGCAATTCCGCGCAAATTCAGAAAGCCATTTTGGGAGTAGGGTGGTTTGTGATGTTCGCGCAGAATGAGGTTCTCGGCGACGGTGAAGTCCCTGATCATGCCGTCGCGCATACGCTCTTCGGGGATGTAGGATAACATGCGTTCGGTCAGTTCGCCGGGCGGGAAATTGGTGACATCCTGCCCTTCGAGGCGAACACACCCGGAGACGATCTTTCTTAAACCGGTCACTGCCTCTGCCAGTTCGCGTTGACCGTTGCCCGAAACGCCGGCAATCCCGAGGATTTCGCCGGAACGCACCTCCAGGCTGACACCGCGCAAGCCTGGCGCGCCGCGGTCGCTCCTGCAGTGGACATCTTCCAATTGCAGGCGTACCTCACCGGGTGTCACGTCCCCGCGCTCCGCTGTGAAACCCACCTCGCGTCCAACCATCCAGTTAGCCAGGTCTTGTTTGGTCGTCTCGGCGGTGAGGCGGGTGCCAATTTTGCGTCCATCGCGCAGAACGGTGACGCGCTGGCTGATTTCGACGACTTCATGCAGTTTATGGGAGATGAAAATCAGCGCATGTCCATCTTTTACCATCTGGCGCATGATGGCAAATAATTCCTTCACTTCCTGTGGGGTAAGCACGGCGGTCGGCTCATCGAGGATAAGGAGCGCCGCGCCGCGATACAGGGCTTTGATGATTTCGACGCGCTGCTGCTGTCCGACAGAAAGCTGCCAGATGTAGGCGGAGGGGTCTATCTTCAGACCGTAGATGCCTGCCAGTTCGAGAATGCGCTTCGAGACACGGTCGAGGTCAGTCAGCGCGCCGCGCGAGGAGGGCAGCCCGAGCGCCACGTTTTCGGCTACGGTCATAGTCGGCACAAGCATGAAGTGTTGATGAATCATGCCGATGCCGAGGCGGATGGCGTCGGTTGGCGAGGCGATGTGAACCGGCTTGCCGTTGATCAAAATTTCTCCTTCGTCTGGCCGGTACAAGCCGTATAAAATCTTCATCAGAGTGCTTTTCCCTGCTCCGTTTTCTCCCAGCAGGGCATGAACTTCACCGGAGGTCACATCGAAATCCACGTGGTCATTGGCAAGCACGCCGGGAAAGCGCTTGGTGATACCGCGCATTTCCAGGTTGTCAATACGGGGTTGACCGGAGGGAAGGAGTTTTGATTGAGCCATCGTGCCATCCTGCCCTCACCCCATCTCCTAAAAAGAGAGGAGATGGGGTGAGGGCGCTTTCCAGTTACGGCAGGGTGATCTTGATGCTTCCGTCAATGATTCCCTGAATGGTTTTTTCTGCCAGCGCTTTGGCGTCGGCAGGAAGCGGATAATTGGGGTTGAACTCGATTACCTCGCCGCCATTCTTGAGGTTGGCGGTGAAGGACTTGCCGCCAAGTGTGCCGCTCTGAATGAGCGAGATCATCTCACGCAGAACGACCTCCCAGTGATACACCTGGTTGGCGACCACAATATTTGGCGCCAGCGAAGACTGATTGGACTGCGTGCCAAACCACAGCACATTGGCTTCCTTCGCTTTGCCAATTGCTCCTACCACCATTTGCGCGGTACCGGTCATCGCATCGGCACCGGCTGAGATGTGAGTCGTCGCGGCTTCAGAGGCAAGCGCCACGTCGGAGAACGAGCCGATGTAGTTCACATTCACCTGCACGGTCGGGTCAGTTGCCGCAACGCCGGCTTTGAATCCGTCCACGTACAGTTTTGCGTCGCCGGTTTCAATGGGACCCACCACGCCAATCACCTTGCTCTTGGTAAGCGTCGCTGCCAGCACACCGTTGACGTAACCGCCCTCGTGCGAAGCGGCTTCATAGGCAAAGACATTCGGCAGCCCGAAGGTATCCACTGTGGTTCCCCAGGCGAAACTGGTGTTTGGAAAGTCCGGCGCAATCTCCTTCAAAGACGAGCCATACTGGGAACCATGCGCAATCACCAGGTTGTATCCCTGCGTGGCGTAGTCGCGAATCGCCGCCGCAGCGTCATCCACCACAAACATCCCGTCCGAATAGACGAACTCGAACTTATCGGGTCCACCCATCTCGGTCTGGATGCGTACCAGCGCATCATACATGCTCTGACTGAACGCCAGGTCATTGATGGCGCTTGGCATCACCACCGCCACGCGGAACTTCTGGGCGGGCGCAGGTTCCGCCGCCTGCGGGCTGCAAGCGCTCAGGAGGAGCGACAGCAAAACCAGAACACTGACAAACCAGACTGATTTTTTCATCATCTTCTTCTCCTTTCACATGGATTTGAACGGGTCTTTCCAACGGGACAGTTGATTCTGTTTCGAGGTACTTTGTTCAACAGTCAGAGCCGCCTCCTTTCCTTACTCAACTCAGTTCTCCCTCTCGAAGGGCTTCGAGAGCGCCGAAGGCGCACGCACCTTGGAAACCGTGGCAACCAGTACCAGAATTGTCAGCACATAAGGCATCATCACGGCAATATCAGATGGAATGGGGATGTTCTTCACCTGCATCCATAACTGGAGCGAGTTAACCATGCTGAACAATAGCGCCCCGCCCAGCACGCCGACCGGCCGCCACGCGCCAAAGTACACCAGCGCCACCGCAATAAAACCCGAGCCGCTGGTCATATTCTGCTGAAAGACATTCAACAGCGCAATCGAAAGCGATGCGCCGGCAATGCCTGAAAGCGTCCCGCCCAGGATGATAGTAAAGTAACGAATGCGCCCCACATTCACGCCCAGCGAGTCTGCCGCATCGGGGTTCTCGCCCACCGCGCGAATTTTCAACCCCAAAGTAGTTTTGTTCAAAACAAACCACGCCATCGGCACGAGCAGGTAGGCGCCATAAACCAGAATGTTCTGACTGAAAAAAATCTCACCGATACCCGGAATATCACTCAAGCCGGGGATATAAATCTTTGGGAAGCCGCGCACCGTTTCCACAGCAGGTATCCACTTCTGAAAAAGCAAATCGCTCATCCCCAGCCCAAAGAGATAGAAGCCAATACCGCTGATGCCCTGCTGCGCCTGCAAATTGACGGTCACGTATGCCATGGCAAGCCCCATGATCGCACCGACCAGCATGGCAGTCAGCAACCCCAGCCACAGGTTACCCGTCTTCAACGAAACATAGAACGCCGCAAACGCGCCGAGCAGCATTTGTCCCTCTACCCCAAGGTTAAGCACACCGCTCTTCTGACCAAAAGTCTCGCCGATAGCAGCATAAAGGTACGGCGTTGCAAGGCGAATACCCGAAGCAAGGATGCCGATCAAAACCGTGACGGAAAAAAAGTCTGCGATCATACATCTGCCTCCACCCTGCCGATGTTTTCCTGTGGCGACAGCGGCTCTTCCGCCACCTCCGCTACTGCCAGTCTTTGCCTTTGGCGTCTGCGTCTCCAAAATTCACTGCTGACCACAAAAACCACCACCAAACCATTCAGCGCGATGACCAGCGCCGAAGGCACCTGCACCACTCTTTGCATCTTGTTTGCCCCCACCAGCAGCGCCCCGAACAAAATGGACGCCGGAATAGACCAGAGCGGATGCAGCTGCCCAAACAACGCTGCCACAATGCCATTGAAGCCGGCGCTCCCCGTAAAGCCCGAGGCGGACCCATCTGTGATCATGCGGTAGTTGACGCCATAGACCTGAATTGCCCCCGCCAGCCCGGAAAATGCCCCGCTAAGCAGAAGCGCCAGCACCATGTAACGTTGTATCTTTATGCCCGCATAGCGCGCCGCGTGCGGGTTCTGCCCCACCGCGCGGATGCGGTATCCCAGCGTGGTGTGCCACAGCAGAATATAAACGAGGCTGGCAAGGATAACCGCAATCAGAGCGCCAAGGTGCAGGCGCGTTGGCACAAGGCGCGGCAGGCGGAAAATATCGAGCAAAGGCGCCGTTTGAGGAATCTTCGAGGCGAGTTGCGCCTGGGCTGGGTCAATCATCGGTCCGCGCAGGAGATAGTTCATCAACTGAACGGCGATAGCGTTCATCATCACCGTGCTGAGAATTTCGTTGACGTGGAAATAAGCTTTAAGAACCCCCGGAATCCCCCCCCAAACTGCCCCTCCCATGAATCCCATCAACATGGCAAGGGTAATCACCAACCAGCCGGGCAAAGTTGTAAACGTCAGCCCAACCCAGGTAGCAAGGATTGCCCCTACAATCATCTGTCCCTCGCCGCCAATATTGATTACGTTTCCGCGAAACGAAATACAAATGCCAAGAGCCACCAAAAGGAGCGGCGTGGCTTTTACCAGCGTCTCGGCGATGGCATTGGAACTTCCAAAAGCGCCATCCCACAGGGCTTTATAAGCCTGAATGGGGTTGACACCCAGAAACATCAGCATCACAGCCCCAATCAACAAGGCGGCAAGCGCAGCGAACACTGGCAGCAGCGAATCCAAAAGGCGGGCAAACCATTCGCGCTGGGGTCTTTTTTTGACGGCAGGCATAGACGCTCCAGTTTTATTCAGTATACAGAAAGCCACTTTACTTGTCAGACATTTTGTACTTTTTCTCTTGTGATGATTATCCTGTTTGGTCTGTGATTGATTTTCAGATGCGATCACTCCCTCTCGAACGGCACCCCCAGTGCGGCGGGCGGCGAAGTGCGCATGGCGCGCAGGAGTTTTGCAAATACTCTGCGCACCGAATCGGGCATGGCGGCAAGCGTGCGCTCCACCCATTCGGCGTTGCCGATGTTGACAAAGAGTAAGGTGAGTATCATCAGCGGGAAGGGCGCCACCTGCAGGACTTGCGATGGGACCTGCGTCAACACCGGCTGAAGCACCAGCCCTAGCCATTGAAGCAGCGCAAAGAGGTACGCCCCGAACGCCCCGCGCAGCGGATTCCAACCGCCAAAGATAGTGATCGAGAGGGCAATCCAGCCGAAACCGTCGAGCCCCGAAATGGTTCCCATCCAACCGGCGCGCGTGGCAAGTGAAAAACTCGGTCCAGCCAACCCGATCAACGCTCCGCCGACCACCGTATAGACGTAACGCATCAGGTTGACGTTGGCGCCTCGAATGTACGCCGCGGCTGGCTTCTCGCCAATACCTTGAAGCATCAGCCCCGGGCGGGTATGGAAGATCCACGCCCACGCGAGGAAAATCGCCGCAAAACTGATGTAGGTGATGACATCATGCTGAAAAAACAGCCGTCCCACCAGCGGCAGGCTGCTCAACACCGGGATTGGCACCGCCTGCAAACGCGGGCCGGGTAAGCCCATATACGGGTTGCCGAGGAAGTAAGAAAGGTCGCGGCAGGTCAACGCGAGAACAAAACCCACCGCCACCTGCGACTGCTGCAAGGTGATACCGGCAAACGCCACAATCAAAGCGACCAGCGCACCGATGAGCATCCCCGCCAGAAAACCGAGCAGGATACTGTTTGTGTTGTAAGCCACGGCAAATCCGCCCATGGCGGCAAGCAAAATTGTGCCGTTCATAGAAAGGTTGATCACCCCCGCCCGTTCGGAAAGCGTTTCACCGATGACCGCAAAAATCAGAGGGGATGCGGAAGCGAGCACCCCCGCCAGACCGATAAGAAGGGTTTCCTGCGTCATGACTGCACCCTCCTCTCGAATTTCTGACGGACACCTTCTGCCAGCAGAACGAACAACACCAGCACGCCCTGCAAAACACCAGAAAGAGATGAGTCGAGTTTCATGAGAATGGGAAGTTGAATACTGCCAATATTCAGCGCCGCAAAAAACAACGCCACCGGCACCGCCCAAACCGCCTGATAATTGACCAGCATGGCAACCATCAAACCGAGGTATCCGTAGCCGCTGGAGATGGAGGGGATGAGACGATGATACACCGCCGCCACCTGCATGGCGCCCGCCGCTCCTGCCAGCGCGCCGCAAATGAGGAACGAATACATGGAATACTGCCAGGTGGGAATGCCCAACAAGTACGCCGCGCGAAAATTCTTCCCGACCGCTTTGAGGCGCAGCCCAAAGTAGGTTCCCTGCAGAAGAAAATATACGAACACGATGCCAATCAACGCCACTCCCAGCGCCCACGGGCTGATTCTCAAATCAGCCCACAGCGGAAGGGAGAACTCATCTGGAAACGGGACCGTACCGCTCATGGAGGCGACGCCCGGACGCTTCCACGGACCGAAGATAAGGTAGATGGTGAGGGCGGTAGCAACAAAATTCAAGCCCAGCCCGCCGAATATTTCGTTCACACCGCCGAATACTTTGAGCACTCCTGCCAGCGCCGCCCACAGCGCGCCACCGATGATTCCGCCCAGGATGGCAAGAAAGATGACGAATGCCGGGGGCAGGCTGCTGTCGAGAAAGAGGCGGTACACCCAGGTTGTTACAATGGCTCCCAGCACTACCTGTCCCTCCACGCCGATGTTCCAAAGCCCTGCCGCAAAGGTCACCAGCAGTCCCGCCGTGACGAGCAGCAGCGGCACAAAAGCCACAAGCACTTCTGCAAACTTTCGCATCGAGCCAAAGGAGCCTGTAAATATGTTTCGGAACGCCTCCACCGGCGATGCGCCGACTGCAATCAAAATCAACGAGACTACGCCAAACGACAGCCCCAGCGCCGCCAGTTGATAGATAATGTTTCCAAAACGTCCTTTAATCATGCGCTTCTCCCATTTCAGCCCAGCCCTTTCCGCCAATCAATTGACCGAGTTGCTCCACCGTAGTTGTTGCGGCATCCAGCGGCTGCGATACCCTCCCGCTAAAGAAGACCAGCACGCGGTCGCTGTATTGCAGAATTTCCTCCAGGTCCGACGAGATGAAAATGATGGCGGTCTTCAAACGGCAGCGTTCCTTGAGTTTATTCCAGATGTAAATCACCGATTCGATGTCTAACCCGCGGGTGGGATGTTCGAGCAGAACGAGGGACAGCGGCGTTTGCAGTAATGCCAGTTCGGCGCGCTGCTGGTTTCCGCCCGAAAGCGATTCCACTGTGGAAAGCGGCGTGCCGCGGATGTTGAAGGCTTTGATGCGTTCTTCGGAAAGCCGCAAACCGCTTTCGCGGTCAATGAAAATTCCCCTCGGCGCCTCCGCCAGGACGAAGTGGTCGGTGAGGCTCAAACCGGGGATCAGCCCCTCCTCCAGGCGCGCCGCGGGGAGAAAGTTGACACCCGCGCGCTTGAAGGCATGATATGTTTTTCCGGTCATATCCCGACTGTTGAGCAGGATTCTCCCGCCGACGGGTCTCACCAGCCCGGCGCAGGCGCGGATGAACAAGCCCTGGCCGGAGCCTTCCATGCCTGCCAGCCCTATGATTTCGCCGGCATGCACGTCGAGGTTGATGTTTCGTATTTTTAGCCGCACATCTTCGAGCGAAAGGTTTTGCAGGGAGAGAATCACTTCATCCTGCTGCGCGCTCTGCCGTTCGCCGAGGGTAATTTCCTTACCGAACATCATCTCCACAAGTTTGGAGGTGACGTAGGGAGGCGCTGCCTCGCCCACCAGTTCGCCGGCGCGCAAGACGGCGACCTTGTCGCACAGGTGTTCCACGTCTTCCAGCTTGTGCGAGACGAAGATGATGGTCATGCCCTGCGCGGCAAGTTTTTTGAGGGTGGCAAAGAGTTTGGTTTTCTGCGTGGCGCTGATGCCGGTTGTCGGTTCGTCGAGGATGAGGACGCGGGCGCCGAGCCACAACAGACGGATGATTTCGAGCTGCTGGCGTTCGCCCACGGTGAGTGAATCCACGTAACTGTCGGGGTCGAGGGAAAAGTCGAATTGTTCGGCGAGCTGCCTGAAGTCACGTGTGACCGCAGCCCGGTTGGGGAAGAGTCCGCCTTTTTGCCCGAGCAGGAAGTTGTCGAGCACACGCATGGGAGGAAAGTCCAGCGGGTCTTGATGCAGCATGCCAATGCCGAAATGGATCGCGTCGGCAGGGGAGTGAATGACGACGGCTTTTCCATCCAGCAGAATTTCGCCGCCGGGGTCGGCTTGAATGAAGCCGGAGAGAATTTTCATCAGGGTGCTTTTGCCGGCGCCGTTTTCTCCCAGAATTCCCTGAATGGTGCCGGCGGGGACGGTCAGGTTGATGCCCTTGTTGGCATGGACCTTGCCAAAATGCTTGTGAATGTTTTTCAGTTCGACGTTCATGGACCGGGCGCTCCGTGCGGGCGGGTAACGAAAGGGGCGCAGGTCAATCTGCGCCCCTTTGGGAATGAGTTTGTGATTTATTGGGAGGCGCTCAAGCCTTCCATGCCTTCGAGCAGTTGCGGCAGATACCAGACTTGCTGGTCGGTGGCAACTTCACCGTCGGCGAGGTAGGGAGTGCCATCCTGCAAATTGAGCGGACCCGTCCACAGGTTCAGCCCGCCCGCCAGTTCGGCAATGAACGCATCCAGCGCGGTGGAGGCTTCGGCGCTCAGCGCCTTGCCCTTTACGAAGCCGACCATCGAGGTGTCGCCGTTGTTGATGTCCTTCCAGTCGGGACCGGACCAGATGAACTGGGACTGCCAGGTGCCATCCTGCGCGGACTTGATGACTTTGGCGTAATCAGGACCCCAGTTGAAGTATGGCACGCCGAGACAGACATCGGGAGCGGCGTCGCAGGCGGCGACGTAATCGTACGCGATACCAAAGGAGGGCTTCCCTTCGGCGGTCTGCTTTTGGGCTTCGGCAAGGTTGACCGGGTTGTCAATGCCGGAGATGACGACATCGTAGCCGGTGGTGTAGAAGTCATTGGATACCTGCACCGGGTCGGTGGTGACGCCGGGGATGTGGAACCAGAAGCCAATCCACGTCACTTTGAATTGCAGGTCGGCGGGGTTTTTGCCGGCTTTCTCCCAGCAGTGTTTCGCGCCCAGATAGGCAGAAGCGGCGAGACGGCGGGTTTCGTCGTTGATCAGCGGACCAAGGTAGCCGATCTTGCCGGTCTGAGTGGTGAGGGCAGCGGCGCAGCCGGCAATCATCTTGCCGTATTCCATGCGCCCCATGACGTTGGTGAGGTTGGGGATTTCTTCGTATGCTTTGCCATCCTTCCAGACCTGATCGCCGGAAGCCATAATCACCTTGATTTCAGGATGTTTCTTGGCAAAAGCAGTGGAGGCATCTTTCATGTCGTCGGAATTGAAGATGATCAATTTCGCGCCCTGGGCAACCAGTTCTTCGGCGAGTTGATCGGGCGTGGTGCCCTGGCGGTCGGCAGGGTTGACCTTGTCGAGGTAGATCATCTTGGCGCCGAGTTTTTCCTCCACGTACAAACCGGCTTCGTAATGCGCCTGGCTCCAGCCATTGTCGTTATACGGACCTACCAGGAGCATACCGAAGGTAAACGGTTCTTCCGGCGCCGCCGTCGGTTGTTCGGGGGCGGAAGTGGGGGTAGCTTTCGGACTGCACGCTGACAGCACAAGTGCGAACAACATCAGCGTCGTGGCAAATTGCAAAAGTGTCTTGCGCATTTCTTCTCCTCTTCGTTTGTGATTTGATGACAAAACAAACCGGGGATGACCAAATTCTCTTTTGCGACTGCCTCCTTTCTTGCGTGACGCATCGGTTACGCAAACATATTGTATCGTATCATGCAGCAATGCGCTTATTCTAGAACAAACCTGCCGTTCAAACAAGTACTTTGTTCACAGGCTGCATGCGAATTTGCTCCGAATTTGTTTCAACACTTCGCTTCGTTCCAGACCTTCAGCCGTCTCTGCTACGATTCGTTCCCATAACTGACAAATCACCCGCCCCATCGTCTGCGGCGAGACCTCATACGCCCGCTGCGACAACTCCAGCGCGCGCTGCCACTGCCCGCCATGGGCATAGACTTCGATAAAGAGCAAATGTTCTGCCGGCTCATACGGGTGATCTTCAAAGGTGAGGGCGGTTTCGACGAATTGTAACGCATCCTCCCACTGCCCAAACTGACGGGCAAGGTCAGCCTTTTGATAGTAGTAGCAGAAACCGTGTTCGGGTTCCGGTCCATAAACCGCCGGCATGACGGCTTCCGCCTCTGCGTGGATCAGGTGAGGGTCGGTCAGACGCGCAGCGTAACGCATCAGACTGTTTTCGGGGATCAGGCGGTTGACGCGCTCCACCTGCGGGTCGAGCAGACGCAGACAGCCCGGCGGCGCAAAGAAAAAGGAAAGCGTCTGCGAGGTGTTGCCATGGAACTCTCCTGCCAGATAATCATAGTATACCGGCAGGTCGGGGGCGATATTGGGCAGGGCATTTTTGAATCGTGTGGTGGGATAGAACAGGAGGTATGGGATGCGGTCGCTGTGATTGTCTGGCGCGTAAATCCAGTTCAGCGCCGCGCTCAACGAATTATCTGCGTAATAATCGAAGGCGCCCTCGTTCATCAGGATTAGTGTATCCGGCTCGATGGATGGCGCGCGCCAGGTCATCTGCCAGAACAGATTCTTTTGCGTCTCCCAATCCTGCGCGTAATTTTGGGCGGTCAGGTATTGCTTCCCTGCCGCCATGCCCACCAGTGAAACCAGCAGGACAATACGCACTTTTTCCCAGGGCAGCAGGGAAATGAAACCGGCAAAGACCAGCGCAACGCCAAACATGAACGGCAGAGTGAAGCGGCTGGCGGGCCAGTTCAACGAGGGCGTAAAGCCAATCAGCCAGAAGGGACCGCCGGCAAGCAGGAGTGACAGCCCGCCCAGACCAATCATCCACAGGCTCTCCGAGATGTTCCGGCGGAGGGTTTTTACCGCCTCGCGCGGCACAAGCAGGAATCCCGCCGCGGCAACGACCTCCACCACCGCCACCACCAGATAATACGAGGGCAGAATGGCTTCGGCATTCGCAATACGCGGCAATTCGAACATCTTCAGCCAGGCATCGCGCAGAACGAGTTCAAAGGTCTTTTGGATGTTTCGAGCCAGCGCGATGGACGTTTCGAGCGGCGCCGACTTTAACTGACTCGTCAGGCTGATGCCATAGACCTGATTGTTGAAGATGAACAAACGCGATAAAACTGCCAGCGTGAACACAGCCAGGTACGGCGTCCACAGGCTGAGGGTCCGTTTGAGGCGCGGGCGGAGGGTCAGGTTTTCGCCGCGGATGGCTGTCAAAATGAATCCGACGCGCGCCAGTTCCAGCACGTAGAAGTATTCCATCATCCACAGGTTGAGCGCAGAGAAAAACAGCCCGGCGGCTGTCCACGCCCAAAAGCGGCGCGGCGACTCGATGGCGAGCAGCATGCACCACAACGAAAACAGGAAGAAGAACAGCACAATGTAAAAATGGCTGTATAAATACGCCGCCCAATGCTGGTTGAAGCCGGGGTACACAAGAAAAAGCAGGCTCACGCCCAGCGCCAGCCTGCCGTTGCCCTTCCACAGTTTGACAACGATGAGATAAACGATAACTGTATCCAGCCAGCGCCAGATCAGCGCAAAAATCTGCCAGTACGCAGGCACCTGCGGGATGAGCCGCGTGGTGACCTGATGCAGCAGCCCCCATACCGGGCGGTTTGTCGAAAAGTAGCGCGTCAGCGCCTCAGGACCCAGGGTGTAGCGTATCCACGTGATGGGCAGGTCATCCCAGTAAAAGCCCAGGCGCAAACTCAGCAAGCCGTACGCCAGCACGGTAACGAGGAACAAGATGAGGGCAGGGATGAATTTTTTCATGGGATCGGACAGGAGAGCAACTGCTGGATTTGGGCTAACGCCTCGCTTCTTTCGGAACTTTCGGCTGTTTCTGCTCCGATTCTTTTCCACAACTGACAGAGCAGCGGTCCCACATACTCCTTCGAGACGCGGTAACTGACCTTCGAATATTCGAGCGCCTTCTCCCAGTCGCCGACATGGGCGTAGCCTTCAATGAACACGAAGCGCTCGATGGGGTCGTTGGGGTAATCGTCGAGTTGGAACGCCGCATTCCCCAGTTCGGCAACCTGCTCCCAATCGCCCATCTGCCGGGCGAGCTCCGCCTTTTGGAAGTAGTAGCACCAGCCGTGCGGGGGTTCTGGTCCGTAGAGGGAGGGCATGAGGGCTTGTCCGTCGGGCAGAATCCTGTCGGCGTTGGAGAGGGCAGAGGCTTCACGCATCAGGCTTTCGGCGGGGATGAGGCGGTTAGAGGGGTCGAGGTCCGGTTCGAGCAGGCGCAGGCAGGCAGGCGGGTCGTAGTAAAAGGCTAGCACGTCGGAGGTGTTCCCATCAAAGGATGCGGCGAGGAAGTCGTATCGGATGGACAGACCCGGCTCAAGCGCAGGAAGCGAAGCGCCAAGTCGGTTGGTGGGGTAGAGCACGACGTAACCGACCTGACGGGTACGCGTCTCCGGCGCGTAAATCCAGTTAAGCGGCGCGCTGAGGGAGTTATCGGCGTTGAACTTCAATTCCTCGTTCATCAACACAATGGTGCCGGGCTGAATGCCGGGCGCGCGCCAGGTCATCTGCCAGAAGAGGTTTTTCTGCGATTGCCAGTCGCGCAGGTAGTCCACCGACCAGAGGAACTGCCTGCCAGCGGAAAGCGCAATGAGGAGGACGGCGGCGAAATACCTGACGCGTGCGGGAAGCAGGTCGAGAAAGCCAAGCAGGAGGAAGCACGCGCCGAACATGAACGACAGCAGGGCGCGGTTGGCAGGGAAGCCGAGCGTCACGGGCAGGTTGGTCACCCAGTAGGGGACGCCGCCCATCAGCAGCATGACCACGCCGAGACCGATCAGCCAGAAGGCGTCTTGTTTTCTGGCGGCGCTGGTTGAGTCGCTGCCCGGCTGTTTGAGGAGGACAAGCCCACCCACCGCCAGGACGACAAAGAGGTACAAACCGCTCGTCCGCCAGCCGTTGACGGCGGGATGAGGGAACTGGAACGCCTGCATCCATGCGCCGCCCGCCGCCGCCCACAGGCTGGAAAGCACATGGCGCACAAGTTGTGTGAGGGTTTCGATGGGCGCGCGCGCCACTTCTTCGGTCAGGCTGTAGCCGAAACCTGGATGGGTGTACACGAGCGAGCGGTAGAGAACGGCAAAAATGATAACGCCGAGGTAAGGTATCCACGCCGTCAACACTTTGAGGAACCGCCGGCGGAGGGTGAGTTTTTCCTCTCGCAAAGTCATCCACAGGATGAACGGGCGCATGAACTCCAGCATGAAGAAATACTCAAACATAATCAGGTTCAACGCCGAGAAGATCATCGCCGGGAGGGTCTTGCCGCGCAGCATCAGCCGCCACGAGAACAGTAAAAAGAAAAGTACGATGAAGAAGTGCGAGTACACATAACTGACCCATTGCTGGTTGAAACCGGGATACAACAGCGCCAGTAACGCCAGCAGGAACGCCAGGTCGCGGCGGCGCGGGAACAACTCCGTCATCACCTGCCAGAAGACGTACACGCCCGCCCAGCGCCAGAACATGCCAAACAATTGCCAGACGGCGGGATTTTGCGGAAGGAGGAAGCCGGTGATTTGATATAACAACGCCCAGACGGGGCGCGAATCGGAAAAGTAACGCGTCGTCGCTTCGGACCCCAACTGATAGCGGATCCACGAAATGGGCTGGTCATCCCAATAAAACCCCAATCTCCAAAAGAACAGCCCGTAGGCAAGAAAAGTCACAGCCAGCAGGATGAGGGGAACAGCAAAGGGATGAGCGGCGAGGGAGGCGATGCGCTTCTGTAAATTCTTCATGGATGGCTATATCTTATCCTGATTTTTGGGTTTTTGCCGGGCGGTCGAACCAGTAGATGACTCCTCCAGCGAGACTGCCCGCCAGGTTCAGGGCAAAGACCGTCAGCGAGAAAGCGACGGCGTCTGCAGGCGTGATGCCCCACGAGGCGGCGAACAGCACGAACACGCTCTCACGGATGCCGATGCCGTTGACCGACAGCGGAAGGAGGATTGCCAGATACAACAGCGGGACGAAAAGCAGCAAGTCGCTGAATTTGACCGGCAGGCGAATGGCGGCGCCAATCAGGCGGAAGGCGGAAATGTCAATGAACTGGATGAGGAACGAGAGCAGAAACACACCCCCCAGCAAACCCGGATGCCGCACCTTGAAGCGGAAACTGTGAACCCAATCCTTCAGGCGCAGCCGTTCGGCAAAGGGGAAGCGCCCCACAAAGTTTTCTGCCCACGCTCCGAAAGCAGGCAGAGTGGAGATGGCGGTGAGGCTGGTCAAGGCGAGGAAGATGCCGCCGAGCAGAAGCCAGAAGGGGAGGTCAGAGGCGAGGTCCGCGCGGATTGAAAGCGCAACCAGTCCCAGGGTCACGAGAGAGGCGTAACTGAGGACGCGTTCGTAAAAGATCGTGGCGGCAACCGCTTCCAGTTTGCCGGTGTCGCGTCCGCCGGAGTAGAGTCGGTAGGCGTCGCCGCCCAGGCTGCCCGGCAGGAAGTTGTTCAGGAACAGACCGGTCATGGTCATGCGGAGAAGCGCGCCGAGCCGCGCTTCGATATCCCAGGCGCGAAGCAGGAGCCTCCAGCGCACAGACGTGAAAAATACGGAGGAAAAGTACAACCCGAAAAAGCCAAGCAGGTAGAGCGGCTCGATGCGGCTGAAGGCGCGGGCAATCTCGGTGAACGCCGAAAGGCGAATAAGGTACGCCAGCAGAAGGGCGCTGACCGTCACACGCAGGGCGAGCGACACGCCCGGCTTTTTGAGCAAACCCCACAGGCGGAGAGATGAACGGGATTCCATGCGCTCAGTTGGAGGGAAGCAGCCGCAGAACATACCCCTCGGGCGCTTCATGCTGGACCTCGAAGCGGGGATGCCGCACGAACGCCATGTTCCCCTGCGGATGCAGATGCACCACCCAGACCTCGCGCGGGGTCTGGGCGTACGACTTCAAGATGTTGCCAATGACTTTGCGGGTCAACTCCTCGTTGAAGGGGTTGGAGAAGAACAGCAGGTTGGCTTCGGGGGGGATTTCGTATTCCGAGGCGTCCATGTGCAGGATTTGGAATTCGGTCTTGCTTTTCGATTTCGCTTTGAAGATTTCGAGATTTTTTCGGCAGGTCTCGACCAGTTCGATGGAAAATTCCACGCCGATGACCTTGCGGAAGCCGCGCTCCGCCGCCATGAACATGGCTTTGCCCTTGCCGCTCCCGAAGTCCACGAAGGTGACGCGGGAGGGTTCGAGCCTGACCTGTGAAATCATCTTTTGGAAGATGTAGGCGTTCGTGCCTTCGTAGTAGTTGCCGACCGTCTTGTTGGGGGAATCGATTTTGAGGGCATCGAGCTGGGCGGTGTTGATGGTGTCTATTTTATATTTCAGGTCGAACGTCAGGTCTGAGATGACATAGCGGAGGGTGGTCACAAGCCCCACCTTGCGGATGTTGCGCAGAACCTTTTTGAAGTTTTCGAGGTTGACGATCTCGAGGAGAGACATGGAGAGGGTTTCCTTTCGGTGCAGTATCAGAATCAATAGATCACGAAAACTTGGCGTAATTTGCGTTCTCTAGCGCAAATGCGGCGTAGAGACCGCCTAATACACGCTTTCGTGAAGTACTGACAATTC
>Ga0272446_1002326_pt1 | contig 26104 bp, 17 predicted proteins | sample YNPCB0061_FD_194587 | JGI IMG/M metagenome (GOLD analysis project Ga0272446, IMG submission 194587) | Hot spring microbial mat communities from Yellowstone National Park, WY, United States - YNP-CB-006-1 | ecosystem: Environmental > Aquatic > Thermal springs > Hot (42-90C) > Sediment | place...
TCTCGGACTTCGACCATCAGGCCGACCCGCTCGTGTGGGGCCTGTTCGGTGCGGGCGCAGCCGCTTTCCTGCGCGGCGACGTCTCGCCGGCGCCCGCGCGGCTGCGGGTCCTCCACACGCCGGGGACGCTGTTCCGATGGCCGACGCTGCCGGACCCTGCGACCGCTTTGGGGTGGGTCGCGTCCGTCGAGCAGATGGCGCCCCCGGCGTGGCCGTCCGGCAGCGTTGCCGTGACGGCGGGGGCCTCGCCCGCCCAGCTGACTCAGGCGCGGCGCCGGCTGGAGCCCGCGCTGGCGCGCGCGAAGGGCCAGATCGTGCGCCTCTCGCAGGCGGGACGGATCGCGGTTGCCTCGCCGCGGTTCTGCGCGGTCGCTGGCGAGCTGCCGCCTGGCCAGCCATTGCCTCTCGGACCCTTCCGACTAAGCGTCCCGTCCGTGCTCGGCGCGGCGGTCGCTGTCTCGCTCGACGGCCGGCCCCTCTCCTCCTCCGCGCGCGTGCTGGTGAAGATGGTCACGCGCGCGGAGAACACCGGCCAGCGGGTCGCGCGAGCGCGAAACGGAGCGCCTGCTGCATGGCGCCTCGAAACGACGGGCGACGCGCCCGTGCGCACGTTCGGAGCGCCGAGCGCGGCGCCGGTCCGTCTGCTTCGGGGAGGACTGGAGGTGCTGCGGCTCTACCAGCGCGACGGCGTCTGGGAGGTGTTGCTGGACGGGCGTTCGGCCACGCTGTGGTCGGACACTTCCGGCGTTGCCGGGCGGCTGCTGGGCCGGCGTTTCGTCGCGCGCGCCGGAGCGCCGGAGCGCGCTGGCCGGTAGCCGCTCGGCCCGGCGCGCGGCGCGTGCGCCGGTAGACGGCACCGCCACGCGGGTCGCGCCGTCTCCTGGAGAGGGCGGCGCAGGCGCATGGGCGCGCGGAGGGGGGGCAGACCATGTTGTCTCTGACAGGTGTCGCGGGGACGCTGGCGGCGATGGCCGTCGCGGTGGCCGCCGTGAGCGTCTCGGCGACGCAGGGGGGCCGGCCCGCGCCGGTCAGCCCTATCAAGCCGCGCGTCATCCCGCTGGACTTCCCGATGGGCGAGGAGGGGCGCGGCGGGATCATCGCCGCCGACGTGGACGCCGACGGGCGGATGGAGCTCGTCGTCACCGCTCCAGGCAACATCGCCGCCTATCGCCTCGACGGACGGCGCGCGTGGCGCATCGAGGCCGACGTCCGCGTCTCCGGCGGATCGAGCGAGAACGCCGGCCTGCCGGGCCACGACGCGCCGGGCGTGCAGGTCGCCGACGTGGACGGCGACCGCCGGCCCGAGCTGCTCTTTCTGGACCAGGAGAGCCGCGTCCACATCCGCGACGCGCGCACGGGCGCAGAGAAGCGCGTGGTGAAGGTGCCGCACCCCGACGGCGCGGAGCGCTGGGAGCATCTGGCCGTCGGCAACCTGCGCGGGCGCGGCGACCGCGACATCGTGCTGCAGGCCACGAACGCACGCGGCTATCGGATGGGCCGCTACGTGAGCGCCTACGCCGCCGAGCGGCTCGACGGGCCGCCGCTCTGGTCCACGCGGGACTTCGGCGCGCTGGCCCACGGCCCGTTCCGCCTCGCGGACCTGGATGGCGACGGCCGCGACGAGGTGTGCGGCTACACGATCCTGGGGCCGGACGGCAAGCCCACCGCCTGGCAGTACCCACCCATCGAGAAGAGCCGCGCGGGAGGAGCCTCCTTCCACATCGACTCGCTCTTCGTGGCCGACGTGCGGCCCGACGTGCCCGGCCTCGAGGTCGTCCTGCTGGAGGAGGGGCGCAACTACGTCGCCTGCGTGAACAAGGAGCGCGGCGTGCTCTGGTGGACCACCAAGGACCGCGACGAGCCGCAGAACGCCGCCGTGGGGGAGTTCGACCTTTCACGGCCAGGGCTGGAGGTGTGGTGCCGGAGCCGGCACAACCAGCACCAGCAACCGTGGGTGATGGACGCGAAGGGCGAGGTGGCGGCCCGCTACGCCATGGACGACGTCGCCCCGGACGGCTGGACCGCCTCCGGCGTGGAGGAGATCTTCACCATCGACTGGACCGGCGGACCGGTGCAGCTTGCGCTCGCCAAGGAACGCCACACGCAAGGCGACGTGGCGCTCTTCGAGCCCATGACCGGGCGGTTCGCCGCGGTCTTCCGTGAGAAGGCCTACCGGGTCTACGCCGCGGACGTCTCCGGCGATTGGCGCGAGGAGATCATCGTGGTGAACCGGGACCGCATCCACGTGTACGAGAACCCGGCGCCGAACCCGCGGCCGAACCGCCCGCGCCTCTGGACCCAGAACCACTACCGCCGCGCGAAGATGAGCTGGAACTACTACTCGCCGTAGCGGCGCGCGCTCAGCGCAAGGGGTGTGGCTCCGTGCGGTCCAAGTCGTGCAGCAGCGTCACGAGCGGCGCGACGGCCTCCATCCAGTACTCCGTGGTCTGCCACCAGCCGGGCAGGAGGACCGGCTGGTCCGACGGGCTGGACCCGATGCCCGCCATCACGGCCCCCGTGATGAGCGGCGTGTGCGGCGTGAACTCGCTCGTCTTGAAGTACTCCGGCTGGTTGAACCCGATGCCGGTGGCCCAGCTCGCGTCGAAGGGGTTGGCGCCGTAGAGGAAGTCGAGCTGGCGCTGTGCCGCGGCGCGAAGATCGGGCCGCTTCAGCAGGCGGCTCATCCGAGCAAGGGCGGCGCCTGTCGAGGCGAGGTGCGGGTTCACGCCGTTCCACCAGGCGCCGTCCTCCCGGTTCTCGTAACACCACCGGTAGTACCACTTTCCGGCACGTCGCCCGCCTCCCGGGTCGCGCTCGTAGAGGGCGTAGGGGACCTGGCCGTGCGTGCTCCGCCGCAGTCCCCATGCGAGCCAGCCGTCGGCGTACCGCTGCAGGGCCGCGACGGCCTCCGCGCTCTCGGGCAGGCCGGGGAAGCTCTCCGCGAAGACGAGGAGCCCCCACAGCGGCAGGTTGCCCATGTGCAGCAGGTGGGCCGGCCGCTTCCGCGAGGCGTCCTCGTACCAGAAGCCCGTAACCGCGCCGCTCCCCGTCTCCTGCAGAGCGAGCAGCTCGCGGAGGAGCCGCACGATCTCCGGCCAGAGCGCGTCGTCTTCCGTCGCCGCCATCAGGCGGGACCCGGCCGCGAGCGCCGCGCCCAGCGGGTACGCGCCCGTCGCGATGCCCTCGCGCATCGCCCACCGCCAGGCCCGCACCGCGGCATCGCGGCAGCGCGCCGCATACGCCGGGTCCTCCTTGGCGAAGACGAGCGCGGCGTTCGCCTGCGCCAGCACGAACTCGAGCTGGATGTCTGGCCCGGCAGGCGCCGTCTCGATCACGCGATCGTCCGCCGTACCGACCACGTTGTCGGTGAACCGGTTGTTGTCGCCGTGCCGCTCCACGTCGCCGCCGACGTGGCTCATCATGTAGCCGGCCGGCTCCTGCATCGCGTGGAAGTAGCGGTTGCCCCACCGTATCTCGTCCAGCACGCGGGGCCGGATCGCCTCGTCCGTGAGCGTGAGCGCCCACTCCGTCAGCGCCCACTGGCCGGTGATCGTCATGCCCCACTTGCGCAGGTCGGCAGCGTCGTGCCAGCCGCCGCGCACGTCTTGGTGCTGGCCGTTGTCGCGCCGCCTGCCGTCGTCGGCGTGCTGGCCGCGCTCCCAGCCGTGCTCCGGGTCGCCGCAGCGCTGCCAGAGGAACCAGTTGAGGTGCTTCGCCAGCAGTTCGCGGTGGAGGCTCGCGCGAATGGGGAAGGGGCGCGATCGCTCCCCGCCGCACTCGACCCAGTAGATGCCTTCGGCCGTGACGGCGGAGAAGTCGGCCTGGTACGCCGTGCCCCAGTCGCCCGCCCTCCGGACGGTGCGCCCGCGATGTACCGGCTCGCCGGTGTGCGCGTCCCGCACCACGAACGAGCGCGCGCGGTCGTCGTGCAGCGTGAAGGTCTTGGCGGCGCCGGGCAGGAAGCCGGCGTGGCTCATCAGGATGCCGCGCGGCGGCGACTCCAGGCGCATCGGCGCGGTCGTCGCGCCCGGGACCAGGACGAGTTGGGCGTCGGCCCAGTCCGCATGGCCGGAGGGCGAGCCGTCCGGCCCGGCAAGGACCTCCAGCACGAGGCGCCGCGCCACCCGCAGGTCCACGTCCACGCGCCGCGCGGGCGAGCGGTCCGTCGTCCAGCCGGACCGCCACCGCTCGCGCCCATCCGCCGACACCCGGAACTCGACGGCGGAGCCGGGGCGCGGGCCGCTGCCGCCGCGCGATACCTCCTGGTCCACGCCGACCCAGGCGCGAAGGCGCAGCGCCCTGCCGGCGGTCTCGATCTCGAGTCGCGCTGGCGCCCGCAGGCCCAGGCCTCGCTCGAAGCGCCGGCCGGCGACCGTCAGCGGCTTGCGCCCGTGGGAGAGCCGGGGGCGGGGCGGGCCCCACGGTAGCGCGAGGAAGCCGTGGGGCAGTTCGTCGAGCCAGACCGCCGGCGCAGCGCGCTGCATGTGCCGTGTCCTTTCCGGGGGCGGCGCCGGCCGTGGCGACGGCGCGATAGCGATGGCCAGGGCCGCCACGATCATGGGAGCGCTACGCGGACGCGCGCGGGCGCACCGGGTCGCGTCTCAATAGTCGCGACCGCCGTGCGGCCGGCGTGGGTCACCGTGACGCGGTGCGTGCCGTAGAAGGCTCGGGTCCGCGCGGCGCCGTCCACCACTGACGGAGCACGAGGTCCTCCCAGTGCTCCTGCGCGGGCCGCTTGCTCCAGTCGCGTCGGAACATGGCGCCGCCGTCCCGCGCCCGCCAGTGCGACCCCTCCCAGAACCCCCAGAGGATGAACGCCGACACCTTGGGGTGGCTGAACGCCGCGATGAGGCAGTCCCGCACATACTCCCCGTGGACCCGGTCGTCATGGCACCCGACGTCGAACTCGGTGATCTCCAGGTCCTTGCCGAACGCGGCCCACTCGTCCAGCAGCTCCAGCACGCGGTGGATGGGCGTCAGGGGCAGCGACATGTGGCCCTGGATGCCGAGCGTATCGAGCGGCACGCCCCGATCGAGCAGGTAGCGGACCCGCTGCGCTGCCATCCTGCGGTGCGCCGCGTTCTCGTTGATGATGTTGTAGTCGTTGTAGGCCAGGCGGACCTTCGGGTCTGCCTCGCGCGCCCAGCGGAAGACGTCGGCGAAGGCCTCCCAGCCGACCGAGTCCCACACCGTCGTGTTCGTTGCGGCCTCGTTCACCACGTCCCACAGGTACAGCTTGCCGCGCCAGGCCGTGACGGACTCCCGCACGTGCCTCTCGATGGCCTCGCGGAGCGGCTCGCCGCGCAGACCCCGCACGGTGCCCGGCAGATGCTGCCAGTCACCCCACACCAGGCAGTGGCCCCGGACGTCGATGCCGCGCTCGCGCAGCCAGGCTGCCGCCTGCTCCGCGGCGCGCGTGCCACCCCAGTCCATCGCCGCCCACTTCAGGTCGTTTTCGAAGGTGACGGTGTTGTAGAGCCGCTGCACTTCGCGGCGGAACCGGGCGTTGTCGGGGTTGGCGGTATCCACAAGACGTGCGGCGGGCGCGGCGGTGCCGAACCGGAATCGGTGGCGCGTCTGCTCGATGCGAACGCTGGCGCCGCGCACGGGCCGGCCGCGCCCGTCCACGACAGCAAGCACCACGTCGCCCTTGCGGATGCGCTCGATGCGACGCAGGGCGGGCGCGCGCCAGGTGTCCGGGTTGGGCCGGCCGCCCCAGAAGTCCACCGTCTCGGAGAACCCGGCGGGCGCGTTGGGCCCGTGGTTCTCCACGCGCACGCCGGCGATCTCGACGACCCCGCGCCCGTGCCCCAGGTGCCACCGCACCTGCACTTCGCCGGCCCCGTAGTCTCTCTCGGGACGGCCCAGGAAGCGCACCTCCTTCCACTCCGGGGTGAGCGCGACGACCTGGCTGACCCACTTCGTGTGCGGCGCGGACGCCTGCTCCAGCACGACGGTCACGCGAAGCCGGTCGGGGCTCCGCATCCAGGCGCGGAAGGTCGTGCAGTCGCCGCGCCGCACGGGAGCGCTCAGGAGCTGGCCGAACCCGATGGACCAGGGCGGGCCGTCGGCGGGCGGCGCCGCTTCGAGCCGGACAGCTCGCGCGAACCCACCGGCGGAGGCTGGCACGACGCTGGCGCGCAGCTCCGGGCCGCCGTGGCCGGTCCACACGGCGGAGAGCCCCTCGGAGAAATCCCCGTTGCGGACGAGACCGACGGGCGCGGCCTGAAGGGCAGGCACGCTCGTCGCGAGAAGCAGGACGGCAAGCATGTCGGTCGCCTCCTTCGCCGGCGGCCGGCCGCGCGCGTCTTCTCCGACGCGCGCCACGCCGCCGGCAGCAGGTTACTTCGACGGCGTGTCGCCGCGCGCCTGCACAAGGGCGTGGCAGGGGCGCAGGACTCCGCGCCCCGCTTCCCGAACGCGCGACCAGCCGGGGAGGCGAAAGGAGCTACCGATGGAACCCCGATTCGAGGAGCGCCCGGCGCTCCGTCTGATGGGGCTGCAGAAGCGCATCCGCCTAGACTCCGCCGACTGGGGCGCGCTCTGGGGTGAGTACCACGACCGCTATGACGAGCTGGCGCCGCTGGCGGTGGACCCCGGTTGCTACGGGGCCTACTTCGGCGCGGGGGAGGAGGGGGTGGTCGACTTCCTGATGGCGAGCGCCGCGGGGCCGGAGGCAGCGCTGCCGGCCGGCCTGACCGTGCAGTGGGTCCCCCCTGCGCGCTGGGCCGTCTTCGAGTGCGGCATGCCGGAGATCGGCGCGACCTGGCACGCCATCTATAGCGAGTGGCTGCCCTCGTCCGGGCTGCTGGAGCGCGCCGACGCGCCGGCCATGGAGTACTTCGCGCCGGACGCGCACACGGGCGCCAGCCCCGTGCGCATCCTCGTCCCGGTGGAGGAAGCGCCGTAGATGCGCCTCGCAGCCGTTCTCGCGGCACTCCTGCTCGGCGTGCGCGCCGGCGCGGAAACGGTGGCGGTCGACCCGGCGCGCGTCCTCGTTCCGCACTGGGAGGGCTTCGGCTGCAGCCTGTCGTGGTGGGCCGTCTTCGCCGGCAACTGGCCGGAGGCGGCCCGCCGCGAGGCCTGCCGGCGGCTCTTCTCCCGGGGCGCGGACGCGCTCGGCTGGAACGTGGCACGCTACAATGCAGGCGGCACGTCGCCGGAAGCGGACCCCGGCCGCTACCGGCCGGGCGCTCGCGTTCTCGTCACGCTGGACCGCGACGGCGGCTGGCACCCGGAGCGCGATCGGGCGCAGATGGAGTGTTTGCGGCTGGCGCGCCGCTTCGGAGCCGACCGGTTCGAGCTCTTCGTGAACTCGCCGCCCCACTGGATGCTCCGGAGCGGCGACACGCGCGGCGCGCCCGGCGGCGCAGAGAACCTGGACCCGGCGCGGGTCGAAGACTATGCCGCTTGGCTCGCCACGCTCCTTCCCCGCGTCGAGCGCGAGACCGGCGTGCGCTTCGCGTCCGTGGCGCCCTTCAACGAGCCGTCGAGCGACTGGTGGAAGCCCGAGACCAGCGCGCAGGAAGGGTGCCGCATCGACCCGCCGCTTCAGGCGCGGGTGCTCGCCGCCCTTCGCCGCGCGCTGGACCGCGCGAGGCTGCCCGCCCGCATCGCGGCGTCCGACGAGAACGACGCCCACACCGCCCTGCGCACCCTGGAGCACCTCACCTCGAAGGAGGGCGGCGGTCTCGACGCGCGCACCCTCCAGCGGCTCAACGTGCACGCGTACTGGGGCTGGGACTGGCAGGACCGCCTGCGCGAGGCGGCGGCGGCGCGGGGCATTCCCGCCATCTGGATGTCGGAGCTGACCCACCGCGAGTGGGCGCCGCCCGGGTACGCGCCGCGCGACATGCGGTGCGCGCTGCCGATCAGCCGGGCCGTGGTGAACGACATCCAGCGGCTGCGGCCGACCGCGTGGGTCTTCTGGCAGCCGATCGAGCCCCTCGACTTTCAGCTCCGCTACAGCTTCACCTACGGGCTGATGCAGGCAGCGGTGGACGTGCCGGTCACGTGGGAGGGCCGCGCGTGGCCGCCGGGCGAGCTCATCGTGGCGAAGGGCTTCTGGGCCATGATGCAGTTCAGCCGGTTCATCCGCCCCGGCGACCGGCTGGTGGAGACCGGCGACTTCTGGACCCTCGCCGCCCTCGCGCCGAGCGGGCGCAGCGCCACGCTGGTCGTGCACAACGACACGCAGCAGGCGAAGGCGTATGCGTTCGACGTGTCGAAGCTCGGGCGGCGCTGGAAGCAGGCCCGGCGCTGGCGCACGCAGAACGATGCGGGCGAGGAGCGGTGGGACTGTCGCCCGATGCCGGCCATCACGGCGCGCGGTGGGCGCTTCGAGGACACCGTTCCGCCGCGCTCGGTGACGACCTACGTGCTGGAATGACGCACCCGGACCGCGAGGTGACGCCGATGGACGATGAGGAGAGCGACGTGAGCGTGAGAAGAGCTTCCCTGGCCTGCGCGGCAGCCGCGCTCGCCGCGCCGGCGATCGGGCTGGCGCAGGCGGCGCCCCATCCCGGCGTGCCGTGGCCCGCCACCGACGCGCTGGGCCGACGCGTTCCGACCGCCGAGGAAGTCGGACCGCCGAAGGCCGGCCGCTGGGTGGGCATCTTCTACTTCCTCTGGCACAACAACCGAGAGGGGAAAAGCCCCCACTGGGACGGCCCGTACGACGTCTCGCGCATCCTGGCGCGCGACCCGGACGCTCTCCGGAAGCCCGACTCGCCGCTCTGGGGTCCCATCTCCATGTACCACTACTGGGGCGAGCCGCTCTACGGCTATTACCTGAGCGACGACCCCTGGGTGCTCCGCCGCCATGCGCAGCTCCTGGCCGACGCGGGCGTCGACACGCTGATCTTCGACACCACGAACGCCGCCACGTACCGTGACGTGTACATGAAGCTGTGCGAGGTGTTCCGGCAGGTGCGCGCCGACGGAGGGCGCACGCCCGCCATCTCGTTCATGGTGAACACCGAGGCCGGCAAGACCGCGCGCCGGATCTACGAGGAGCTCTACAAGCCAGGGCTCTACCCGGAGCTCTGGTTCCGCTGGGAGGGCAAGCCGCTCCTCATCTGCGACCCCAAAGAGGCCGACGAGGAGCTGCGCGCCTTCTTCACCCTCCGGCGCGCGCACTGGCCATTCACCATGGTCAACACGCAGAACGCCTGGCACTGGGAGGCCACCTACCCGCAGCCGTACGGGTACACCACCGACCCCGCCAAGCCGGAGATGGTGAACGTCTCGGTGGCGCAGAACCTGCGCGTCTCCGACGGCCGGGTGACGAACATGAGCAACCTGGACGCGCGCGGGCGCAGCTTTCACCAGGGGCGCGTCGAGACCGACCCCGATGCCGTGAACCTCGGGCTGAACTTCGAAGAGCAGTGGAAGCGCGCTTACGAGCTCGACCCCCCGTTCGTGATGGTCACGGGGTGGAACGAGTGGATCGCGGGACGCTGGGGACAGCCGGGCGGGCCGATCGTCTTCGTGGACCAGTACTCGCAGGAGTACAGCCGCGACATCGAGCCGATGAAGGGCGGCCACGGCGACAACTACTACTGGCAACTCGTCGCGGGCATCCGCCGCTACAAGGGCGCCGCGCCGCTCCCCAAGGCGTCCGCGCCCGTGACGATCCGCCTCGGCGCCAGCTTCGGCGCGTGGGCGAAGGTCGCTCCGGAGTTCGCCGACCATGTGGGCGAGACGGCGCCGCGCGCCTTCGATGGGGCCGGAGGAACCCGCTACGAGAACCGCACCGGCCGGAACGACATCGTCGCAGCGAAGGTCGCTCGCGACAAGACGAACGTGTACTTCTACGTGCGCACGCGCGCGCCGCTGAGCCCCTGCACCGGGCCGAACTGGATGTGGCTCTTGCTGGACACCGGCGGCGGCAACGCGGGCGGCTGGGAGGGTTTCGACTTCATCGTCAACCGCACGATCGATGGGGAGGGCCGGTCCTGGCTCGAGCGGTGCGAGGGCGGGTGGAAGTGGCGCAAGGTCGCGCCGGTGCGCTTCCGCGTGCAGGGCGCCGAGTTGCACCTCGCCATCCCGCGCGCCGCGCTCGGACTGGCGCGCGGAACGACGCGCCTGCGCCTGGATTTCCAGTGGATCGACAACGCGCAGCGGCCGGGCGACGTGATGGACGTGTACACGAGCGGCGACGCCGCGCCCGAGGGCCGCTTCCGCTACCGGTACGTCGCCGATTGAGCGCTGCCAGACCACACTTCGACCGAAGGAGACGCCTGCGTTGACGCCCCGCGAACGCTTCATCGCCGCTCTCGAGCGCAAACCGCTGACCGGACGCGTGCCCCACTTCGAGCTCGTCTTCTTCCTCACCATGGAGGCCTTCGGGAAGGTCCACTTCTCGCAGCGCCACTACGCTCAGTGGGACCAGATGGAGGAGAAGGAGCGCCAGCTCCACCGCAACCAGATGGCGGACCTCTACATCGAGACCGCCGAGCGCTTCGAGCACAGCGCCATCTTCCTGCACCCCAACCCTGGCACGGAGGAGGAGATCTTCCGGCTCATCGACCTGGTGCGCGACAAGTCCGGCGACCGCTTCTTCCTCATGATGCACGGGGACGCCACCTTCGGGATACCGGACGGCGCCCACATGGAGGCCTTCTCCTACCGGCTGGTGGACGAGCCGGAGAAGGTGAAGCAGGAGGCCGCCGCGATGGTGGAGCATCAGCTCGCCTGGGCCGAGCGGCTGCGGGACCACGGCGGGCTCGACGGGTTCGCGCTCTGCTCGGACTACTGCCTCAACGATGGCCCCTTCCTCAGCCCCCGGCAGTTCTCGGAGTTCGTAACCCCCTATCTGGCGCGCCTCGTCAAGGGCCAGCGCGACCTCGGCTTCTACGTCATCAAGCACACCGACGGCAACATCATGCCGATCCTCGACCAGCTCGTGCAGGCCGAGCCGCACGCGCTCCACTCCATCGACCCGCAGGCCGGGGTGGACATCGCGGAGGTGAAGCGCCTCGTCGGGGACCGCGTGTGCCTCATCGGGAATGTGAACTGCGGCCTGCTCGACTCCGGCACCGACGAGGAGGTGGTCGAGAACGCGCGCTACGCGCTGGCGAGCGGGATGCCGGGCGGCGGCTACATCTACTCCACGAGCAACTGCATCTACACGGGGATGCGGCTCGCCCGCTACGAGCTCATGCTCGACGTGTGGCGCAAGCACGGCAACTACGCGTAGCGACGCGCGCGGAGGACCATCGTGGGCGACCTGCCCTTCCTGTGGGGCGCGCAGTACTACCGCGCCCCGACCCCGGAGCCCGACTGCTGGGAGGCCGACCTGCGGCGCATGCGCGCGCTCGGCATGAACGCCGTGAAGCTGTGGGTGCAGTGGCGCTGGTCGCACCGCCGGCCGGACGCGTTCGACTTCGACGACGTGGCGCGGCTGATGGACCTCGCCGCGCGCGAGGGGCTGGCCGTCACGCTCAACACGATCTTCGACGTGGCGCCGCGCTGGCTGTACGACCTGCACCCCGACGCCAAACAGGTGGACGCCTCGGGACACGTCGTGGAGCCCTACGCCGTGGGCCACCGCCAGATCGGCGGCCACCCTGGCCCCTGCTACTCCCATCCGGCCGCCCGCGCTTTGCGCGAGCGCTTCCTCTCCGCGGCGGTCGAGCGCTTCGCCCGCCACCCGGCGATGGCGATGTGGGACGTGTGGAACGAGCCGGAGCAGTCGTTCCGGGCGCGCCATCCCAGCATGGCCACGATCACCTGCTACTGTGGCGCGTGCCAGTCGGCGTTCGTGGAGTGGCTGCGGCGGAAGTACGGCGACGTCGAGCGCCTCAACGCCGTGTGGGGGCGGCGCTACGACGCGTTCGAAGAGGCCGAGGCGCCGCGCGACCCCGGCACGGTCACCGACTTCGTGGACTGGCGCGAGTTCCACATGGACGTGATGGCCGAGGAGGGCCGCTGGCGGATCGAGACCGTGCGCCGGCTCGACCCGCGCCACACTGTCTACCTCCACGTGGTGCCGAACACGATGAGCGTGTTCAGCGCGGTCACGTGCGTGGACGACTTCGCGATGGCCGAGCCGTGCGATGTGTTCGCGGCCTCGACCAACGTGAGCCCCCACGCGACGGTGCAGGTCGTGTCCGCAGCGCGGGGCAAGACCATCTACAACGTGGAGAGCCACGTCAACTACGGCAGCGCCGCGCGGCACCAGCGCGTGCTGGGGCTCGACGACCTCCGCGCCGACCTGCTGCCGCAAGTCGGCATGGGGGTGCGCGGCTTCCTGTTCTGGCAGTTCCGCGCGGAGACGCTGGGGCTCGAGGCGCCGGCATGGGGCCTCGTGCGCACGGACGGCTCGGACCGCCGCGTGACGGCCGCTGCAGAGGCGTTCTGGCGGGCGCTGGAGCCCCACGCGGAGGCGCTGATGCGCTGTCCCCCACCGGCGGCCGAGGTGGGCGTCTGGAAGAGCCGGCGCAACGAGGTGTACCACTTCTGCCAGGACGGCTCGCTCACACCCCTCGCGGAGGACGTGGACGGTTGGGTCCGGGCGCTCTACGGGCTGAGCGTGCCGTTTCGCTTCGTCTCCGAGGCGATGCTGGAGCGCGGCGAGCTGGAAGGGCTGCGGCTGCTCGTCCTGCCGTCGCCGGTCTACGTGACCGATGCGGAGGCTGGCACTCTTGCGCGCTGGGTTCAGGCTGGCGGCGTGCTGCTGTCGGAAGCGCACCTGGCGGCGTACAGTGCGACGCGCGGCCGCTACGCCCGGCGGTTGCCGGGCGCTGGCCTGGCGGAGGCGCTCGGCATCACGGAGACGGAGAGCACGTCGCCCTACCACCTGCGACTGTCGGAGGGGGAGACGGTGACGGGAGCGCTCACCGACGACGAGCGGAAGGCGGTGGCGGCTGGAGCGCCGCACGCTGGCCCGCTCGTTCCGGTGCGGCTGGCGAGCGGCGAGCTGCTCTGGGGCTGCGACCGCATCGCGGCGCTGGCTGGAGCGGAGATGAAGCCCCTCGGCACGGCGAACGGAGGCGACGTGTGCGTGGGTCTCGCACCTGCGGGCGGCGGGTGGGTGCTCGCTTGCGGCACGAACGTGGGCCGCGCGGCGGCGCGCGGCGACGCCGGTCTGGTCGCGCTGCTTCGCATCGCCATGGAGCGCGCCTCGGTGGAGCCTGCGATGGGCGCGTCGGCGGACGGCCCCGGCGCACACGTCGATCTCCTGTGCGACGCGGAGGGGCCGCGCTTCGTCGTGGCGGTGAACGCCTCAGCGGAGCCACGAGCCATCCGGCTAGCGCGTGCGCCGGAGGGCGACTGGCGCGGTCTCTTCACGGGAGCGGCGTGGAGCGGTCCGACGGCGGCGCTGACGATAGGCCCGCGGGAGGCGGAGCTCTTTGCGCGCGAGCGGTAGCGGGCGCCGGCGCTGGGCGCCTTCCGCCGCATGACCTCGCCGCCGCGCCGGATGCGCTTCGGGTACTTCGACGTCGCCGCGTTCCTAGCGTTCTTCGCCTATGCCTCGGCGTCGGTGGTGGTGCCGGTCTCCCTCGTGCTCGTCGCGCGGGACCTCGGGTTCGCGCTCGAGGAGGGCGGCACGAGCGCGGGCGGCGCGCCGCACCTGGGCCGCACGGCGCCGATGGTTGCCTCGATGCTCCTCTGCGGCTTCGCGGCCGGCCGGTGGGGCTGCCGCCGCACCTTCGGCGCCGCCGCACTCCTCATGGGGCTCGGCATCGGGCTGACCGCGCTGGCCCCGGCCTACGGCGCGCTGCTCCTCGCGCTGGCGGTCGCGGGCATCGGAGAAGGGGTCATCGAGGGGCTCGGCACGCCGTTCGCGCAGAACCTGCACCCGGAGGAGCCCGGCCGGTACATCAACTTCACCCACGCGTTCTGGTCGGTGGGCGTCGTCGTCACGGTGCTGGGAGCCGGGGCGCTCCTGTCGGCCGGCGTGTCGTGGCGCGCGGTCATCGCCGGGGTGGCCGTCTTTGCCGCCGCTCCGGCGACCATGCTCCTCCTGCCGCAGCGCGCCGGCCGCACCTATCCCGACCGCCCGGCGCGCCTTCGGTGGCAGTCGGTCTGGAGCCAGGCAGAGAGCATCCTGCGCTTGCCGCGGTTCTGGCGCTTCTTCGCGGCGATGTTCGTCGCGGGCGGGGGCGAGTTCTGCCTCACGTTCTGGACCGCGAGCCATATCCAGATCCGCTTCGGCGCTTCACCGTGGGCGGGAGGGGTGGGCACGGCCTGCTTCGCGGCAGGAATGGTCGCGGGGCGTACCGGGTGGGGCTACCTGCTCCACCAGCGCCATCTGCGCGCGCTGGTTGTGTGGTCGGCGCTAGGCGGCGCGGCGGTGACCCTCGCCATCCCGCGGGCGCCTGCCTTGCCGTCGCTGCTCGCGCTGCTCTTCGGCGCGGGCGTGGCTACGGCGCCGTTCTGGCCGAGCGTCCAGAGCTACGCCGCCGACCGGATGCCGCGCGCCGACACGACGATGCTCTTCATCCTGCTCTCGTGCGCCGGCATCCCGGGGTGCGGGCTCTTCACGTGGCTCATGGGGTTCATGGCGAGCCGCGCTGGCGGCCTCGGTCCGGCATTCGTCGTGGTTCCCGCCTGCTATCTGACGCTGGCGGGGCTGCTGATGGCGGACCGAAGGGGCGTGACCCCCGAAGCGCGCGGCAAAGATGGCTGAGCGGCGCCGGAGCGCTGGGCGGGGCAGACCGCTCCGGCGTCGCCCCGCCCGACCCTCCAGGGGCTACTCCCCCGCGCCGTCGACATCCAGCTTCATCTGCTTGCCGCCCAGCATCATCTGGAGCACGGTCTTCGTCTGCACGCGCGGCAGCGGCTGGCCCTCCGCGAGCGCGGCGCCCGGCCCGTAGCCGATCATCGTGCCGAACACGATGTCGCAATCCCTGAAGATGCCCGCCGGGACCGTCGCGTCCACCCGGTTCGGCGCCATGAACGCGGTGCTCTTGACGCGCTCGGCAACCTCCGCCATCTGCATGAAGTCGAACTGAACGCCTTCGTCCGACTTGATCTCGGAGGAGGTCCAGAGGATGAGGGTGTTCTTCCCCTGCATCCCGATGATCATCATGTGGTAGCCCAGCACGTTGGGCACGGCCTTCCAGCGGAAGGCGATGGGCTTGGCCAGGTCCGGAGCCTCTTCGAGGTCGGGGCTCGAGAGCTCCAGCGGCGCCAGGAAGTTCACCTTGTCCGGCACGTCGATCTCCACGTTGCCGGTGTAGGTGGTGGTCAGGGCATAGTGACCCGCGAGGGCGGCGTCCTTGGCGATGGTTCCGGGCTTCTTCTCAGGCGGCCAGTAGCCGGTGGTCCAGTCGGGCTTGTAGAAGTAGGAGCGCATCGACTCGGCCTTGCGCGCCTGGTCCCGCATGGCTGCCTTCTGCTCGGGCGTCAGGCCGTCCCACCGGGTCACCTCGGGCTGCCCCGGCTTCACCGTGGGCGAAGAGCCCCAGTAGCGCTTGATGGTGAAGTCGGGTGGCGTGCCGCCTTCGCCAGGCGCCAGGTCCACCTCCCCCTTGCTCTCCTCGGGCTTCGGCCGGTAGAGTGTGAGGTCGAGCTTCGGGCCGAGCTTCAGGCCGGCCGGGATGGCCAGCGAGGCCGTCGCGCCCTGCGGTGCAATGCCGGGCGACCAGAGCCGGACCTCGAGTCTGCGCTGGGGCTTGCCCGGCATCATCATTGGGCCGGCCTGCCCCGGGAGGGTGATGCCCTCCGGAAGCTCGATGTCCGGCAGCGCCGGCATTCCCGCAATCCGCATGATGGACGTCTCGGCGAAGACGCCGAGGAACGCCTGGTCCTGCCGGGCCTGCCCGGCCGGCGCCGACAGAGCAACGAGGCTGGCGAGCAGCGCGCCTGCAATGCTCATGGGTAGCCGCATCTCCTCTCGAAGGATGGTGGATGGCGCCCGATGCGCGCCGCGGTACCGTACGCAGCCGGGCGGCGGCAGGTGCCCGGTACCATCTTGGCAAACGGCCGGAGGCCCTGCAGGGCGCATCCTGCCGCGACGGTCCGCAGGCGCTGGCGCAAGCGAGGCCCCCGGCACGGGGCCAGGGGCCTCGCGAGGAAGGCGGAAGCCGCTCCATCACCAATCAGTCATGCTGGCCGCACGGGTTGGCCGCCGCTGCACAATCGGGCCGCGTGGGATCAGGGCGTGCGGCCTCTGGAGCACTGGCAGGCGCCGGGCTGGTCTGCATACAGGGAGCACGCCGCTGTGGGGCGTACCTTTAGCGGCCTCCGCCTCTCGGCCGCGCGCGCCCGAAGGAGCCACGCGGCCAAGTCGGGCGGCTATGCGAACAGCTCCTCGGTAACGTCCATCTCCACCTCGCGCGCGTTGCCGGAGCGAATGGCCTGCTTGAACGCCAGCGCCCGGCGCGACGCCGTCTCCGAGAGGCCCTGCGCCTCCTGGAGCGGCACGACGCGCCGCGCGTACTCGTTGTCCTTGTCGCGCGCGCATGGCGCTGAAGTGGTACGACTGGGGCTCCTCCGGCGAGGCCGCCTTCGCCCAGAACGCCTTCACCCGGTTGTCGGCGGCGACCAGATGAAGCACGCGCTGGAGCGTTATCCGCTCGCCCAGGACCTCCACCTCGACGCGCAGGTTGTACGCGGCCTGGACCTCCTCGAGCCGCGCGATTCTCGACTGGACCGCCTCGAACTCGGCCACGATCTGGCGCGGGTCTGGCTTCTCGTCCTCGTCCTCGAAGGCGAAGAGCGAGGCCGCGAACTGGGCGTCCAGGTTCTTCGCGCGCTCTTTCAGGAAGTCCAGGGCGTCCAAGATCCGATTGCCGGTGACCACCATCGGCCTGCTCCCGGCGCGTCCCGTCGAGCGAACGCGCACCCAGCGGCATACGGCGCGCGTGGTCTCGCAGTTCCGTCCTCGCGCAAAGCCGGGGGTGTGACAAAGAAGCCGCCTCCCGCGGCGCAGCGTGACGCCTGCGGGAGGCGGGGAGGGAAGGCGTTCCGGCCGAGCCGGAACCTGAGGAGGGAGGCGCTACTCCTGGTAGGGGTTCCAGAGCGTCTGGTCGGTGATGAGCTTATCGTACGGGATGGACTTCGTGTGGCCGTCCGCAAACTGCGCGTTGATCTGGGCGGAGTGGCGCGACTTGCCAAGCTCCACCGCCTCCGCGTCGCTCGGCTCGGCGCCGGGTCCCGTCGGGCTCGCCCAGCGGAAGAGGTAGGAGTTGCCCACGTTCTTCCAGTAGCGCAGGTAGGAGCCGCTCGGCGTGAAGCTGCCCAGCGCCGGCGGGTTCACCGGGAGAGCGCCATAGTAGCTGCCGTCCAGGATGACCAGCGTGCCTGCGGGGGCGCGGAGCGCAGCCATCGCGAGACCAAGGTCCGCCGGGAAGCAGTAGTAGTTCGCGGAGTACGAGTTCTGCCCGCCGTAGCTGCAGTAGCGCAACTCGGTGTCGGAGCAGTTCGTGGCCACGTTGACCCAGGCGCCCGGCTTGGACGGGCACTTCCAGATGTCCCAGTTCTTGGTGTACGGGTGCAGGAGCTGGTTGTAGAAGGTGCGGCCCGCCGCCTGCGTGTGCCCGAGGGGCAGAAGCTGCGCGGTGAACGGGTTGGCGTCGCGCGTGCGGTAGGGGAACAGCGTCTCATCGTAGTCCTGCGAGTACATCAGGGTCGCCTTGCCCATCTGGTTGACGTTGGACAGGCAGCTCGCGGCCCGTGCCTTCGCGCGCGCTTGCGCGAACACCGGGAAGAGGATCGCGGCAAGGATCGCGATGATCGCGATGACGACGAGCAGCTCGATGAGGGTGAACGCGCCGCGGGAGCGGGGCTTCATGTTTCGGTCCTCCTTCGATCGTCTCAGGGGCGGGCCACTCCCGCCAGCATGCTATGTACCGAGGCAACATTAAGCCCTGGTTAACGATCCAATAAGAACCCGTTAAGGAGCCGATGCGCGGGCGGAAGCACGCCAACTTTGCCGATGGCAGGAGGGATTGCCGCCTGCCGTGCATGAGCATCGGCCGGGAGGCAAGCGCTCATGTTGCTCGACGGCAAGACGGTCATCGTGACGGGAGGCGGCCGGGGCATCGGCGCCTGCATCAGCCGCGTGCTCGCGCGCCACGGCGCAACGGTCGCCATCAACTGCCACACCGGGCGCGAGAGGGCGGAGGCCACCGCGCAGGCCATCCGGGACGCCGGCGGGCGTGCGGGCGTCTATCCGGCCGACGTCCGCGACGAGGGAAACGTGCAGGCGATGGTGGATGCCGTGCGGGCGGACCTCGGCCGGATCGACGGCCTGGTGCACAACGCCATCGCGGGGGCGCAAGCAGGCTTGCTGGCGGACTCGGACCGCGCCGGCTACCAGAACATGCTGGACTACGGCTGCCACGCGGTGGTGAACCTGGTCCGCGCCGTCCGGCCTATCATGCGCGAGCAGGGCGGCGGCCGCATCGTCAACATCGTCACGGAGCTCTGGAACATGGCGCCGGAGGGGTGGTCCATGTACCTTGCCGGCAAGGGGGCGATGGTCGGCCTCTCGCGCTCTCTGGCGAACGAGCTGGGCCCCGAGAACATCACCGTGAACATGGTGGCGCCAGGCTGGATGGCGGACGAGAAGGTGGACACGACGTCGGATGGCTCGGTCCGCTTCGGCCAGTCGCTTCCGCTGCGACGTCACGGGAGCGCAGACGAGATCGGCAACGCCTGCGTCTTCTTCCTGAGCGACCTGGCCTCCTACGTGACCGGCGCCTACCTGCCGGTCACCGGCGGCCGCATCACCCAGATGGGCGCCTGAGGGCGGCCATCGCGCGCGACGCCTCCCTTTCGAAGAGCGGGAGCACTCACTCATGGCGGATCCCCTGGGGATGGGCGTCGTTGGGGCCGGAAGCATCGGCATCCGCGGCGCGCTGGAGCATCTTTGCCTGCCGGACGTGCAGGACCGCGTTCGCCTCGCGGCCGTGTGCGACCCCGCGCCCGGCCGCGCGGAGGCCGCCGCTGCAAAGTACGGCGTCGCGCGGTGGTACCTGACCCTCGACGATCTCCTGGCCGACCCGAACGTGGACGCGGTCACCATCGGGTCGCCCATCGGCATGCACTACGAGCAGGGCCTCGCGGCGATCCGTGCGGGCAAGCACGTCCACTTCAACAAGACGATGACCACGACCGCGGACGAAGCGGGGCGCCTCATCGATGAAGCGGCGGCGCGCGATGTGCGCCTGGTGGCCTCGCCCGGCCAGATGCTCCGGCCCCTGCAGCGGCGCATCCGCCGGCTCATCGGCGAGGGCGCCATCGGAACGCTGGCATGGGCCGCCACCGGCTCCGCGTTCGGCGCGTACCACGAGCGCGAGGGCGTGCGCCAGGGCGACGACGCGCTCACCAACATCGACCCCTCGTGGTACTGGCGCAAGCCCGGCGGCGGGCCGATGTACGACATGACCGTCTACGGGCTCCACAGCCTGACGGGCGTGCTCGGGCCCGCGAAGCGCGTCACAGGCATGTCCGGCGTCCGGATCCGCGAGCGCTCGTTTCGCGGACGAACCACGATCTGTGACGCCGACGACAACACCTTCCTCGTCTTGGACTTCGGCGAGAACCTGTTCGCCTACGTCTACGGCGCCGCGGCCGGGATGCTGACCGGTTTCGGCGGCGGCACCTATCTGGGCACGGAGGGGACGATTGCCGGCGACCGCCTGAACGGCCAGCCGATCGACTATCCCGGACGCGATGTCGTGGAGCGGCTCGGCCGCGGCGACAACGTGCTTCTGCCGCACGTGACGGGGCGCCACGCGGAGATGGAGGAGGCGCACGTCTTCGAGGACATCATGCAGCTCGTCGACTGGGCGCGCGACGGCGTGCCGAGCATCTGCACGGCCGAGCACGCGCGCCACGTCATCGAGATCATGGAGGCCGGCTACCGCGCAGCCGAGACGGGAGTTGCGCAGAACCTCGCCACGAGCTTCGTTCCGCCGCCGGGGGAGTAGCCTAGCGCCAGCGGCCTCGGTCGCCGGTCCGCATCGCTGCAGCGCACATGCGCGGGAACGCGCAGAAGGGGACAGGCGACGAGATGGCGAGACGGAGCGATGGCGCCGATAGGCCGCGGCGCTGCGTGCTGGACGGCCTCCCGAGGGTCGGTTTCTACGACGGCTCCGGCGCTCCCGAGGACAACCTGCTGCCCTCGTGCGTGAAGTCCTTTCTGCAGCACCGCGGCGAGGACCTCGGGTTCCTCTCGCGACGCAGCGGTCGCGACCCGTGGCACGACCTTCATTGCTGGCTGCTCGGGGTGTCGGGCGGCGCATTCCGGATGGTGGTGGACCCCGACGACTGGACGATGGCGGACGGCAGCCCCTGGGCGTACACGCCGGACGGTCTCGAACCCGCGCGGCGCGCCCTTGCGGCTGCCGGCTACAGCCTGGAGGCCTCCGTCAAGCCCGCGTTCGCTGCGAGCAGCGGCATGCCACCCGGCAGCCGCCCGAGCGAGGCAGTGTGGCGGCGCCGCATCGTGGAGTGCATCGCCGATCGCGGCATGCCCGTGATCGGGATCGGCGTGATTGGCCCGCCCGAGCCGTGCCTCATCGCCGGATACGACGAGGGCGGCGACGTTCTGATCGGCTGGAACGCCTTTCAAGGCATGCCGGAGTTCGCGAAGGGCGTCGAGATCGAGCCTTCGGGGTACTTCCGCAAGCGCGAGTGGTACCGCGACACGCAGGGGCTCCTCTACTTCGGCGACAGGCAGCCGGTTCCGCCGCCCCGCGACGCAGTGCGCGGCGCCGTCGCCCTCGGTCTGAGCATCCTGCGCTCGCCTGTCGTGCGCGGGCGGCTGACTGGTCAGGCAGCGTTCAGCCGGTGGGCCGAGCAGCTTCTGGACGACGCTTCGTTTCCAGCGAAGCGCAGAAAGCTGCTGAGCGAGCGCTTCTTCGTCCACCACGAGCGGGGCGGCGTGCTCGCCGAGGCGCGCGCCTACGGCTCCGTGTTTCTTCGCATCGCGGCCGAGGAGTGCCCCGAGGCCCACGACGAGCTGATCGCGGCCGCGAAGTGCTTCGACGACGAGCACGACCTGGTCTGGGCGATCTGGGAGTTCACCGGCGGGATGGTGGCCAGCGACGAGGGAGCGCGTCGGCTCGCGGCCCGCTCGACCCGCAGCCGCATCGTGCCGCTCATCCGGCTGGCCCGGTCGCGCGACGCCGAGGCGGCCCGGCATCTGCAGAAGGCGCTGCGCCAGATCGACGAGCGACAGGCGGCGGCTCGTGAGGAGACGGTCGCGGACAACCCGCGAGCGGTGGTCCGGCGCGACGGGAACGGCGCCTGCATCGAGGGCGTGCCCGCGCTCGCGTGGCACGCCGGGCGGGACTGCACGTTCCTTGGCGCGCTGGAGGCAGCGACATCGGTCACGGAGCGGCCGCTCGGCTACGTGGAGATGATGGGCGCCACGGGCGTGGCGTTTCGGCTCCGATGGTCCAACCCCGACACCCTCGGCGGCTGGCACATGAGCTGTCCCTGCGCGGAGTTCATGGAAGAGTGGGACGACGTGCAGCGCGCCACTGGGTTCGAGCTGCGAGCGGAGTTCCCGGGCGTGACGGAGGAGGACCCCGCGCAAGACCCGCAGGTGCGGCGCGTGGTCCGCGAAATCGATGCGGGCTGGCCGGTGATGGCGCAGGTGGCGGGCCCCGACATCGGCGTCATCGTGGGCTACCGGAACGCCGGCCGGCGCATGCTCGTCCGCCCGTACGGGCAGGCGGGCGAGCCGATAGAGGTCGGCGCGAAGGAGGCGTGCGGCAGCTTCCAGCTCTTCCTGGACGGCATCGTGGGTTCCCGCGACCCGCGGCACATTCTGGCGGGCGCGTTGCGGACGGCGGTCCGGAACTGGCACCGCGAGAAGACGTCCGCCGGGTACGCGCGGCACGGCATGGAGTGGTACTACGGCCGCCACGCCCTGCAGAAGTGGGCGGAGGATCTTCGCGACCGCGATCTTGACGCGATGCCGGAGGAAGAGCGCGAGCGCTTCCGCGCCCTCAACCACTGGGTGTGGGTGTCGATGCTGGACGCGCGCCGGGCAGCCGTCGCGTACCTGCGCGAGCGTGCCCCGCTGCTCGACGGGGATGCGCGCGCCGCCCTGGAGGGAGCGGCCGACACGTACGAGGCCATCGTGGCGAGACTTCAGGCTCCTATCGATGCGGGCGAGCCGTGGGCGTGCGGCCACGGTAGCACGGCCGCCGAGTGGACCCCCGCGTTGCGAGCGGGCGAGCGGCAAGCGCTCCTGGCCATCCTCGAGATGGAGGACGCCGCGATCCGCGAGGTCGCCATCGCGGCCCACGCTCTGGAGACGACGCCGCCCCCGCTCCGCGAGGACGGCGGCGGGCAATGGGCGGTGCTGCCGGGTGTGCCGCGCGTTGGCTACGACGTCCGCCTCTGCTGTTTCCCTGGTTGCCTGGAGGCCGCGCTCCAGTACCTGCGCGACCCAGTGGACTACTGTTACCTGATCGGCGTCACCGGAGCCGGCTTCCGCCGCTTCTGGCAGCGGGACGACGGCGGCAACGTCGATCTGATGTACCTTGGCCGCGAGCCGGTTCGGCGCGCCGCCGAGGCGCTCAACCGGGAGCTCACGGTCGTGAAGCACAAGGACCGAGAGGCGATGCAGGCCGCCATCAAGGAGAGCATCGAGCGGGGCCGGCCGGTCATCGCCTTCGGCATCGTCGGACCGCCGGAGGCAGGGCTTGTGACGGGTTACGACCGGGGCGGCGACGTGCTCATGGGGTGGAGCTACTTCCAGGACGGCGCGCTCCCGGGCTACTACCAGCGAAGCGACTGGCACGCGCGCGCCGCATGGGCCGACAACATGGGCTGCGTCATCATCGGCGATCGGAACCCGTGGCCCGGTCCATCGAAGCGCGAGGTGCTGCGCTCCTCGCTGCAGTGGGCGCTCGACCTGACGCACACGGCGCGCCGGCCGGAGCGGCCCGATCACCTGAGCGGGCTTGCCGCGTGCGACGCCTGGGCCGACGCGCTCTAGGTCGACGAGGACTACCCGCTCGGCGATCCGGAGACGCTCTCCCTGCGGCTGATGGTCCACGGCGACCAGTGCGTGATGCTGGAGGACCGGCACGGTGCGGCGGGGTTCCTGCGCGCGATGGCGGGCGCTGCCCCGGAAGCGGAGGCCGACCTGCTCGCCGCCGCGGACCTCTACGACCAGGCCGCGAGCGCGCGCGTCTACCCGTGGGAGTGCGAGATGGGCGACGCCGTGCGCGATGCGCTGGCGGACCCGGCGACCCGGCGCGAGATCGCGCGAGAGGTGCGCGCCGCGCGGGACGCGGAGGCGCGGGGAGCGGAGCTTCTCGCGCGGGCGCTCGCAGCGATGGGGTGAAAGCCGTCCGGAGGCGACGGAGAACCGTCCCGGGCGATGCGGCGGCTCGGCAAGGCCCTCAGCGCTCTGGCTTCGCGGCGCGAGCGGTACGGCGATCTCGTGAGGGTGGCGGCGATGAGGCAGACCCCCTTCTGCGCCCGGCGTGCCGCCGCCCGTCGGGATACGCGCTGCGCGCTCAGGGCGGGTGCAGCCAGCCGCGACGTTTCCCTCCCGCCGTCCCTGCCGCACGGGCCTGCTCGCGCGAAGACGGCTTGCGGTGAACCTCCACAGGCAGCGCCGGCCCGTTCACACTCCAGTCGCCGCTCCCGCACGCCGACCATACAGGAAAGCGCTCGTTGCCCGCCGGCCCTTCCGGGTGCACGACCCGGGGCAACCCGAGCGCAGCGCCGTGCATGTTGCCGCCGGTAGGCGCCGCGACGTTCCCACCGGCAGGCGGACAGCGCTCGAGCGGTATCGGGAGCGATGCCATGCCCTGCATCAGGAACGTCATCGTCGTCGCGCTCCTCTTCTTCCCCGGGGTCGGCCCTCCAGCGCACGCCGCGCTTGGCCCGGACGACGCCCCGAGCCCGGAGGCGATCGGGGACCTCAGCATCGACGAGCTGATGAAGCTCAAGGTCACCACCGCCACGCGGCAGGCTCAGGCGGTCGAGGACATACCTGCGGCGATCTCGGTGCTCACGGGCGAAGAGATCCGGCGGTCCGGCGCACGCACGCTCATGGACGCCCTGCGCCTCGTGCCTGGTGTCACCGTGGTGCGGGTCGATGCCACCCGATGGTCTATCTCGATCCGGGGGTTCGGCCACCGGTATTCCAACAAGCTGCTCGTTCTCGTCGACGGCCGCTCCGTCTACTCGCCGCTGCTCAACGGCGTCTTCTGGGAGCTTCACGATATCGCGCCGGAGACCATCGACCGTATCGAGGTCGTGCGTGGGCCCGGCGGCTCGATGTGGGGCGCCAACGCCGTCAATGGCGTGATCAACATCCTCACGAAGAACGCGCGCGACACGCAGGGCCTCGAGGTGAGCGCCGCCGCCGGCAACCAGGAGTCCGGGAGCGGCGATGTGCGGTACGGCGGCGCGCTCGACCGCGGGGGGCACTTCCGGATCGGCGCGCGCTACCGGACGCAGGGCTCGTTCGCGTCGGCGACGGGTGGCGGCAGCAACCGCGACGGCAGCCGTCTGCTGCGCGTCAGCGGGCGGGCCGACTGGGAGCAGGCCGATGGCCGGTTCACCCTGCTGGCCGAGGCGCTGGACGGGGAGATCGAGAACGTCGAGAACCGCGTTACCTTCACGCCACCCTACAGCGAGAGGATCGTGGGCAAGCACCCGCAGTCCGCGTGGTTCGTCCTCGGCAAGTGGGAGCGCCCGGACCGTCGTGGCGGGCAGACCGCCGTCCAGGCCTATGCGGAGCACAACCAGTTCAACGCGAGCTATGCGCGCGAGAAGCGCGACACGATGGACCTGGAGGTGCAGCATCGGCTGCCGTCGTGCGGTCCCCATGCCCTTCTCGTCGGCGCCAATGTCCGAAACACCTCCTACTCCGCCCCGACGCTCAGGAACGGGAGGCCGGTCATCTCTCCGACGGCGGGCACGCGAAAGACGGTGGGGTTGTTCCTCCACGACGAGATCGCGCTCCGCCAGGACCTGCGCCTCACGCTGGGCGCTCGCTTCGACATCAACGACTTCACTGGATGGGAGGTTCAGCCGAACGCGCGGCTCCTCTGGAAGGCGAACGAACGCACCACGTGGTGGGGCTCCATCGCCCGCGCGGTGCGCACGCCGACGCCCAGCGACCGTGGCTCGTACATCTCGACCTCCGTGGTGGGCATACAGTCGGGGCTGCCCGTCGTGGCGACGCTCCTCGGCGACCCGAACGCTCCCGCGGAGACCATGGTTTCTCACGAAATCGGCGTGCGGCGTCGCTTCTCCGACGCCCTGGCCGCCGATCTGGTGGGCTACTTCGCTACCTACGACAAGCTCCGCGCGCTACCGGTGGGGACGCCCTTCCTCGAAACGGCGCCCTCGCCGCACTTCGTCCTGCCGACCGGTTTTCGGTACGAACGCAGGGGTGAGGCATGGGGCGCGGAACTCTCGGCGCAGTACCGGCCGTCGCGCCGTGTTCGCTTCCGCGCAGGCTATGCGTTCTTCGACTCGCGCATCGCGGGCGGAGGACCGGAAGACGAGTCGGCGGGAGCGCCGCACCATTGGGGCTTCGTGGCCGGTTCTTGGGACCTCGGAAGAGGCTGGACCCTGGATGCGTCGTTGGACGCCTTCGACCGGCCCATCCTAGCCAATGACGCCGTCGCCGGCCACGCGCGCCTCGACCTGCGATTGGGCTGGCAGCCCTCGCCCCGCTTCGAGATCAGCCTTGCCGGACAGAACGTGCTGACGTCGCGCCGCCTGGAGTACCGCCAGCTCGACTTCGTTCCGGGCGCATTGGTGGAGCGCGCCGTCGTGCTCCAGGTCCGATGGCGCCCCTGACCGCCCTTCGCGCGGGTCTGCTTCTGTCGACCGCCTGCGGCGCGGTCGCCCTTCACGGCGCGTCCGTGGCCGAGTCGGGCGAGCGCGAGTACGCCGTGAAGGCCGCGTTCACGCTCAACTTCGCGCGCTATGTGGAGTGGCCGGCGAGCGCGTTCGGCAGCGCGTCGGCGCCCATCGTCGTCGGCGTCGTCGGCCGCGACCCGTACGGACAGGTGCTGGACAGGGTGCTCGCCGGCAAGACGGCCGGCGGGCGCGGTTTCGTCACACGGCGGCTGCGGTGGGACCAGGACCTCAGCGCCTGCCACATCTTGCTGGTACCCGACAGCGAGCGGTCGAAGCACGGGCAGCTCCAGGCGGCGCT
>Ga0272446_1002327_pt1 | contig 26096 bp, 21 predicted proteins | sample YNPCB0061_FD_194587 | JGI IMG/M metagenome (GOLD analysis project Ga0272446, IMG submission 194587) | Hot spring microbial mat communities from Yellowstone National Park, WY, United States - YNP-CB-006-1 | ecosystem: Environmental > Aquatic > Thermal springs > Hot (42-90C) > Sediment | place...
GCCAGCGCCAATCGAGCAACTGCGTCCCCAGAATCAGCAGCAGCACGGCGGACGCCGCCGCCACGCACGCCGCGAACGTGAATTGAGCGAAGATTCCGTTCCACAGGATGCGGCGGCGGGCACGCCCTACCAGCTCAAAGACTGCACTTGAACGCAGCAATCGGCACCAGCCTTTATTATGGTACATCCTGGCGGTGAAAACACGGCTCCCCGCTCGCGGCGCGCCGGGATGACCATTTCACCCGGGACGGTGCGCAGGTCTTAAGGAAGTGTGTGCAGGTTCTTGTGAATCGCGTACAGGGCCAGTTCCAGGCGGTCCGAGACTCCGAGCTTGTCGAAAATGTTGTGCAGATGGTTTTTCACCGTCTGCTCGCTGATGAACATCTTCTCGGCCATCTCTTTGTTCTTGTAACCCTGAGCCACCAGCGCGACGATTTCCCGTTCGCGCTGGCTGAGCGGCGAGCGGTCCCGCTCCCGGCCGGCGATCGGCGAGGCGCCCTCCCCCGGAGATGCGAACTGCCGCATCACCGCGGCGGTCGTGTTGGAGTCCAGCCAGATCTCGCCCGCATGCACCTTGCGAATGCTCTTGATCAGGAGATCCGTTGCCGTCTGCTTGAGGACAATGCCGCTGGTGCCGAATTTCATGGCTTGCACGAACTCGTTCTTGTCTTCCGAAGCGGTCAGCACAATCACCTTGGTCTTGCGCTTGGTGACCTGAAGCTTTTGGAGAGCAGCCAGCCCGTCCAGTTCCGGCATTTTCAGGTCCAGCAATAGAATATCCGGATCGTACTTTTCGACGACGTCCAGGACTTCCTTTCCGTCCGCGGCTTCGGCAACAACTTCGAAATCGGTCTCGAGCGAAAGCAACCTCTTCAGCCCGTCCCGGAATATCGGATGATCGTCCGCGATCACAATTCGGATCGGAAGATTCGTTGCCCCCATATCAGCACAGTGTCCGTTCGGAATAGTGGCGCTATTCTCAATCATACGGTTCCATACAACTGGCTCTCATTGTAGAGTCCTGCTAGTACCAAGTCAATCCAGGTTGCTCTTAAACAACCCCACGAATCGCCTTACCACCCGGCGCAGCAGGTGGTATGCCTCGCGCCGAGCTTTCTTGCTCATTTGTCGCGGTCCTTTAGTATACTGCGGTGAGCGTTGGCTGCGTTTCAGATTTTGAAGCGTACCGGCGCCGCGGGAATCCGCGGCAGCCGGAGGAGCCGGCTCACAAAGGCTACCCATGAGCGAAGAATTGCCCGAAGTTGAATTTCAGCGCTTTTGGCGCAGATTGCAGCAACTCGGCTTGAATGCATACGAGGCGCGCTCTTATCTGGTTTTGCTTGGACATCCCCGTTTCAAGGCCCTGGAACTGGCGGCCCGGGCGCACGTGCCGCGCCAGAAAATCTACGAAGTTCTCGACAGCCTTCTCGAAAAGGGCTTCGCGCAGGTGGTGCAGGAGAAAACCAAGTTATTTTCCGCGGTGGAGCCCGCCCTGGCGATCCCCAGCTTCCTGGCCCGCAAGCGGCAATTGATGGAGCATGCCCTGGTGGACCAGGGCCGGGTGGGATCGGCCCTGGTGGACGACCTGAAGGATGTCTACTCGGAAGGCCAGGGCGGACGGGGTACTCTGGACTATCTGCGCATCGTGACCGACCCGGCGCAAACGGCGGCGGAGTACCGCAGTATGCTCTCCGCGGTACAGACCGAGTACCTGGAGTTTTCCCGCCCGCCGTACGCCGTCGATCCCTTAGGTGAGCAACTGGTGAAGCAGGCGCGCCTGCGGGGGGTCTGCTGCCGCCTGTTGCTGGAATCGGCCGCCCTTGACGAGCCCCATCTCCAGCGCCTCGAAGAGTATGTCAGCGCCGGTGTGGAGGTGCGCCAGGTCGAGTCGCTTCCCATGAAGCTGGCGGTATTTGACGGGCGCCAGGGCCTGATTGCGCTGCTCGACCCGGTCATCACACGGCCGGCCTGGACGGCGGTGGTTTTCGACCACGAGGGCATGGGGCAGGCGATGAAAGGTCTGTTCGAGGATCACTGGCGGCGCGGCGCCAGGCTCTGAAGCCGGACACTCAACGCGCGGTCGTTCGCCGGTCGCGGGTGAGGATCTCGCGAACGGCGTAGATGCGCCGGTCCTGGCTTTCGAAATAGGTCCGGATCATCACCTCGCCCATCAGGCCGGTGGAGAACATCAGCAGGCCGGCCATCAGCAGCAGCGCGCCGGCGATCATCAGGGGGCCGTGTTCGATGACGATCTCGTAGCCCAGCAGCTTCTTCACGGCCAAAAAAGCCAGGATCAGGCCGCCCAGCGTGGTGCCGGCCAGGCCGACGGCTCCGAAGAAGTGCATGGGGCGGGTGAAGTAGTTGAGCAGAAACTTGATGGTGATGATATCGAACAACACCCGGAAGGTGCGGCCCAAACCATAGTGGGAATTGCCCTTTGCGCGCAACTCGTTGCGGATGGGGACCTCCGCGACGCGGGCGCCGTAGAAACTGGCCAGGGCGGGGATGAAACGGTGCAGTTCCCCGTACAGATGCACGTCGCGCAGCACCTCGGCCCGGTACGCCTTGAAGGTGGTGCCAAAGTCCCGCAGGTCGACGCCGGAGGCCTTGGCCATGAGCCAGTTGGCGATGCGCGAGGGGATGCGCCGCGTGAGCGCGTTATCCACCCGGTGCTGCCGCCACCCGCTGGCAATGTCGTAACCCTCGTCGATCTTCGCCAGCAGGGCTGGAATGTCCTCGGGAGCATGCTGGAGGTCGCCGTCCATGGCGATGATCACCTCGCCTTTCGCCTCGTGAAAACCGGCCGAGAGTGCGGCCGTCTGCCCGAAATTCCGCCGCAGGCGGATCACCTTCAGGCGGGCATCGGTTTCGACCAGGTTGGCGAGCAGGTCGAAGCTGCGATCCGTGGAAGCATCGTCCACGAAAAGGATCTCGTACGGCCGGCCCAGGGCCTCCAGCACCGCGGTGAGGCGGTCATACAGGGGGAGGATCGAGGGTTCCTCGTTGTGGACGGGAATGACAACGGACAGCATTGACCTGTAATCTCTCAGTGTAGCGCTATGGCGGCCACCTCGTAGTCGGTTACGGCCGGCACGGTGAATTCCACGGTGCACCCTTGTTGCGTAAAGTGCAGATCCGACCCGGCCCGCAGCGCGCGCACGCCACGGACGCCGGCGCCGCCGGGCAGCTCCATGCGCACCCGTTGGGGGCCGATCGGGTAAGCCTGCCGGAACCACCCTTTCGCCATGTTCGGGTTGGTGTAGTTCAGAATATGCACGGCTGCGCCGGGTTCGGTGTGCCAGGCGAAGAGTTCCACCAGGCCGTCGCCCTCGACCGAAACCGGCTGCTCGCCCGCCACCAGCCACCGGACACAGTTCTGGAGCAGCAGGCTTAAATCCGTGTTTCCCGAGCGCCAGCACGCGCGGTCCACATCGCCCGGCAACCAGACGCGGCGGCTGGGCCCTTGCTCGGACACCACAATGGCCGGCTCGCCGGTGCGCGGAACGCTCGGGTAAACCATTTCGGGCGGAAACGCCGGATAGGGCGGGACTACGCTGAGTGGCTGGCGGGACCCGGACCGGACCGGCAGCCGGTACTCGGCCCCCGGCAGCAGGCGGGTGTTTTCAAAGCCTCGCAGGACCGGGTGTTGGCCTTCGATGCGCGCGTAGTAGGCATTGCCTTTGGGGCCCTCGATCTCGCCCGCAGCTTCCACTCTGAAGACATCCCCCAGGCCGAGGCGCGGCCGGCGCTCGCCCCATTCCCCGTACCGCCCGGTCTCAAACGTGGCCAGCAGCGATCCGCCACCCTGCGCATAGGCGGCGATCCGCCGGCATTGCTCATCGCTCAACAATGCCAGATTCGGCAACAGCAGGGCGCGGTACTTCCGCAGCGTGGCGGGATCGAGGTCATCCTCGTGCACGAAGTCGAAGAAAAACCGGCCTTCCAGCAGCGCGTAGTACAGGCCCTGCAAGAACTCGGTAACGTCGCCGCCGCCTGGCGGCCGGTAGAAGGCGTTGGTCCGCTGCCCGAACACCACGCCGATGTTGGCCACCGAACGGCGGTTTACGAAGTGGCGCTCCTCGCGGGCGATCCACTCAAAGAAGGCGCGGCCCGTCTGGCGCCAGCGCAGGTCTTCCGGTGAGCCCCCCAGCCAGTGATACCACGGGACCATGCCGCTGGCCGTGGTTTGAGCCAGCCACATGGTGGCCTCGGCGGGCGATTTCGAGGTGTGGCGCCAGAGGGGCCGGGTGTTGGCGTAGGAGCCGGTGACGTTGGTGATGGTCCCGCCCTTCATTACCGCCTGGGCAACCCGGCCTTGCTGCGCGCAATCCCAGATGGGGGTGTTGCCCGTGCGGCCCTGGTGGTCCGCGTTGAACCATCCGGCGATCTCGCCGATCTTCTTCACGTTGGTGACGGCGCGGATGCCTCCGCCGAGGTTGCCCACGTAAACGCTGTCCCATTTCTTCCGCCGGGCCGTCGAGTCCCAGAGCTTCCAGATTTCCAGCACCCGCGCCTCGTGCTGCCGGTAGAACTCGGGTGTCGGGCGCGGCGCCAGCCGCCGGCAGGCCTCGCAGAAGCAGGCCGGCGGGCGCCCCGTTCCGGGCCAGCCGTTGGTGAAAAAGCCGTCCACGTCATACAACGAGTTGATCTCGCTGATGATGGCCGGTATCTGTTCGCTGAAGTAGCTCGAGAACATGCACGTGCGCAGCAGCCAGGTGGATTCGCCGTGGCGTACCGGCTCGCCGCCCGCAGTGCGCTCGAACCATTCCGGATGGGCTTGGAAGGCGTCTTCATAGGCCAGGTTGCAGTCCAGGCGGGCGATCACCCGCATGCCGCGTTGCCTGGCGGCTTTCGCAAAATCGCCGAACAGATCGCGGGCGCCCAGGAACCGGCTCCGGCGGTGGTAAGGAATCCGGGTCGGATAGAACGCAACAATCCCTCCGGCGTTGAGCAGCAGGGCATCCAGCTTGAGGCTGGACCAATAATCAAGCCAAGCGCCGATATCGAGGGTTTCCGGGTCGCGCTCGTTGAAGTTGATCTGTCCGCAGCGGCGCATGGAGCGATACCACGGCAACGGCGGTTGAGCGGAAGCTCCGATGACCCGGCCAGCGAGCGCCGCCCCAGGCGTGGTGGCGAAGAAACTGCGTCTTGAGAGACTCATGGGGTTTCGCTCCGATCTTACCTGCCGGCGTGGAAGTTGCCAACCGCCTCGGAAGTGCGCAGCAGGCGGTTATAGATACGGAACCTCGAAACCTCTCCGAACAGGCGGGGCGCCAGCGGCACACGCTTCCGCCCGTTCACGTCGCCGGTGGACGCATCGAAGCGCCCCCATCCGAACTGGCGCGCGGCGCCGCCGTCGTTGAACACGCCGTCGATCACAAACGAGATGATCTTCGGGCCGCCGTCCACGATCACCGAGACGTGCTGCCACCGGTTGACCCGCAGCGTGCCCGGATGCGTCCCGCAATCGCTTTCCCAACCCGACCGGGTGGTCCCGTCGCTTAGCGTCAGCACCAGGCTGGAGCGGTTGGAAAGCGCCAGCGTGAGCCCCTTCCCTCCCGCGTCGCGGCTGTCCAGAATGACCTGCCCGGGGCTCAGTTCTTTGAGCCGCATCCAGAAATCGAGTGCGAAACCCCGCCGGGTGGTCAGGTCCGGCAGAGCGGGCATCTCGATCTCGCCGCCATCGGCCTCGGCGGCCAGCCCCTCGCGGGCCACGCGCCCGGGCTCGAACTGCGACCACAGGCCCTCGAGCAGCTTGCGGTCCACCTCGTGCACGCGGGCCACGGTCTTCTGCGTCTCGGTGATGAAGAAACGCCCTCCGTCCTCGATCCAGTCCGGGTAGCTCATGCGTGTTTTCGGGTTGTCGTCGTAAAGCAGGATTTCGGGTTCGGACCACCAGATCCGCCCGTTGCGCTCGACTCCGCCGCTGACCCAGGCAGGGTTGCGGTCCGCGTAGTAGTCCCATTTCTCCCGCAGGTGCGCAGCCTCGCCGCCGTGGTTGTGATACCAGAGCAGGTATTTGCCGTTGCTGAACCGGCGCACGAAACTGAAGGCCCGGGGATTCTTGATGGGCCGGCCGCCGGGCGAGTAGGTGGCGTAGGCGGGCGGGGTCCAGGTGCGCCCTTTGTCTTCGCTGTAGGCGTGGGCCAGATAGCCATCGATGGTGCGGTACACCGCATAGAGCCCGCCGCCGGACAGCGTGGTCAGGTTGGTCTCCTCCGAGATGGGACCCTTGGGAGCCGTCAGGCCTTCATCGCCTTCGGGTAGCATCTCCCATGCGAACCTGGAGGGATCGGCTTCGGTAAGCAGGTTCCCGCTGCGCATCAGGAATCCGCGCGAGCGCACCAGGACGCCGGGCATCCCCCAGCGGGTGACCTTGGCAAAGGGGATGTACACAGATCCGCCGTCGGCCAGCGGCTTGCCGACGCTCCAGAAGAAAACCGTTGCGCCTCCGAAATTGTTGTCGAGGTCGGCGGCGATCTTGCGCATCGGGATTTCGTAGCGGGTTGGCGACCAGGTGCGCCCGCCGTCGTCGCTGTAACGGAAGGCGAATGCGCCCAGGGTGTCCACGCGCGCGGCGATGGCGGGTTCCGCCACGCCCGGCACCCGGCGGATGTTCCGGCTGTTGTAAGTGTAGAAGACGTATACGCGGCCGGAGGGCGTGCGGAACGGCACCGCCCAGGAGGCCTCGGGGCCGCTGGCGGGTTCGATATCCACCGGCGCCGACCACGTCCGGCCGTGATCGCTGCTGCGCGTCGAGATGACGTGCTGCCCGCCTTCGCCCTCCACACCCTTCCCCGTAGTCAGCACGCAGAGCCAGGCCCCATCGGCGGTCTTCACGACGTAGGGTTGGTCGGAGTAGCCCTCGTCGGGGATGATGGACCCGGTGGTAATGTTGCGCCGGTCTTCCTCGCCCCAACCGGCTATCGCGAGCAGAATCATCAGTGAGCAGCAACGCAGTCCCATGGCGCTCAATTGTACAGCCTGGCCTTGGCCGCAGTCCTCTGCTGGCCTTGACGCTGGTGGCCCGGACTGTCCGGTTCCGGGACGCCGAATCCCACAAACGGACAGGGATCCGGCCACAGCCCATTGATAACGAGGGAATTGCGGCTGGCATCCCAGTTGCTCCTCCGTCCAGGCGGCGAATCCGCGTGCCGCAGCGCTTGATGACAGGAACCACATGCGAGACGTTCTGACAGACCTCCAATACGCGGCGCGTGTTCTCCGCCGGACCCCGGCCTTGACAGCGGTCGCGGTGCTTACTCTGGCGCTCGGTATTGCCGCCACCACGGCCGTGTTTGGCTGGATCGACGGGCTGGTCCTGCACCCCTTCCGCGGCGCCACGGACGACGGACAACTCGCCGTCCTCGAAGCCGTCCGCGCCAGCGGCATCGAGGATCCTAACGTTTCGTATGCCGACTGCCGGGACTTCCAGAACAGCCTCCGAAGCATCTCCGGATTGGTGCTGAACCAACAGGCTCCCGTCTCAGTCGGCGACGGAGAGAAGGCCTATTCCGCGTGGTTCGAACTGGTCACCGGGAACTACTTCGACGTCCTGGGCGTAAAGCCGGTCCTGGGCCGCAAGTTCGCTCGCGACGAATACGGCGACAAGGCCAACGCGTTCACGGCGGTGATCAGCCACCGGCTGTGGCAGCGTTATTTCCTGGGCGACCCGGCCATTCTCGGCCGCACCGTACGCATTAACCGGCGCCAGGTCACGATTGTCGGCGTGGCGCCTCCGGAATTTCAGGGCGATATTCCCGGGATCGCGCTGGACGGCTGGGTTTCAGTGCCATTGGCCGGCGAACGCGAACGCGACGCGCGGCACTTCAGGGCCATCGTCAGGCTCAAGCCCGGTGTCACCGTCTCGGAGGCAAATGCTGAAGTCTCGACGGTTGCCGCGCGCCTTGCCCGCGCTTTTCCGAAGACCAACGAGGGAATCGGGGCCCGGATCGTACCGATCTGGAAGGCGCAATCGGGGGTGTCAGGCATTCTGGCGTCGCCGCTGGCCATCCTCGGTGCGGCCTGCGGGCTCGTGCTCCTGATTGCATGCGCCAATGTCGCCAATCTTTTGCTGGCCCGTTACTCGGCCCGGCAGGCGGAGTTCGGCATCCGCGCCGCCCTGGGGGCGGGTCCGGGCCGGTTGAGCCGCCACTTGATCTCCGAAAGCCTGCTGCTGGCGGCTCTGGCGACGCTTGCGGGGCTGCCTCTCGCGCTGTGGTCTCAGGACATCCTCGTGCATCTCGTGCCGCCTACGGGATTGCCGCTGTACTTCAACCTCCACCCGAGCGCCCGGCTGTTCCTTTTTGCCGCCCTGGTCTGCCTGGCTTCCACCCTGATAGCCGGTCTTCCGCCCGCGTTTCAGTCGGGGCGGCGCAGCGTGGTGGATGCACTGAAGCAAGGCGGAAGAGGCGGCACACAGGGCGGGTGCTCGCGGCGCATCTCTGAGTTGCTGGTGGTAGCCGAAGTGGGACTGGCGCTGGCGGCTCTGGTGACGCTCGGGCTGTTTCTCCGGAGCCTCCACGGATTAGAGAACACTCCGGCCGGCTTCGATCACGGCAACGTGACGGTTTGCCGTCTTTTTCTGTCGACAAACAACTACACTCCCAACGAGGAGCAGCAGTTCTCGCGGCGACTCCGCGAGCGGCTGCTTGCCGCGCCCGGGGTGACAGGCGCCGCTTACTCCGACTCGATCCCGCTCGGCTTCGGGCTGGGGAAATGGACCGACGTTGTGGTCGAAGGGTATGCGCCGAGGCCAGGCGAGAATCTGGACGTGCATCACGCCTCCGTGTCACCCGGCTACTTCGGCCTGCTGAGGGTGCCGCTTCTTACCGGACGCGATTTCCGGCCTGAGGACAATGAAAAGGCGCCCCGCGTCATGATCGTCAACGAATCTTTCGCGCGGCGCTTTTTCGGGGCAGGCGACCCGGTGGGGCGCCGGGTGCGGATTTCCGGCCAGCCGTTCACGATTGTGGGCATGGTGAAGGACAGCAAGTATTACAGCCTGTCTGAAGCGCCCCAACCGTACTTCTATATGTCCTTCGATCAGGTACACGGCGGCAGCGGCGATGGCGGTGTGGCCCTCTATGCCCGGACCGGCGGTGATGCGCGCGGTTTCGTCCCCGTGCTCCGCCGCGAGATGTCGGCCATCGATCCGAACTCGGCCGGCCTGACGGCCATGCCCCTGTCGGATTACATCTCGGCTGCCTGGTTCGGTCCGCGCCTGGCTTCCTTGCTCCTCGGAGTGCTCGGCGTGATTTCCATGTTGCTCGCCGGTGTAGGTCTTTACGGAGTTATGGCTTACTCGGTGAGCCAGCGGACCCGGGAAATCGGTATCCGCCTGGCCCTGGGGGCCGATCCTGAAGGCGTGCTCCGGATGGTCATGAGACGAGGCGTGTTGCTGGCCTTGTCGGGGATCGCCGCCGGACTCGCCATCTCCCTGGCAGCGACCCCCCAGATCGAGCCTCTGCTGTACCGGGTCAGTCCGGCCGACCCTGTCAGCATAGCGGGAGCGGCGCTGTTCCTGATTGTGGTTGCCGTGCTCGCAAGCCTGATCCCGGCGCTGCGAGCCACCCGGGTTGACCCGATGGTCGCGCTCCGCCAGGAGTGACTGGCCGGGCGGTTGTGTCCGGTTCCGGGACGCGGAATCCCACAAACGGACAGGGATCCGGCCACAGCCCATTGATAACGAAGGAATTGCGGCTGGCATCCCAGTTGCTCCTCCGTCCAGCGATGATAAGGACAGGGCGCGCATGAGGACTTTTTTCCAGGATCTGCGCTTCGGCATGCGGGTTCTGCGGTCGAGCCCGGGATTCACCGTGGTGGCCGTCCTCACCCTGGCCCTGGGCATAGCGGCCAACACGACCGTGTTCAGTTGGATCGACGCGGTACTGGTGCGTCCGGTGCCGGGCGCCAGCGACGGCGGCCGCCTGGCGGCGTTGGAGACGGTGACGCCCAGCGGCGCCTTCGTCACTACCTCCTATCGCGATTACCGGGACTACCGCGACGGCTTGAAGCTGGTCTCCGGGCTGGCCGGGTCGCTGATGAACGCCTTCAACGTCGGCGGCGACGATGACGCCCGGCGCATCTGGGGCGAGTTCGTGTCCGGCAATTATTTCGCCGTGCTTGGCGTGCGGCCTTTTCTGGGCCGCGTGTTTTTGCCTGAGGAATACGGCGACAAGCCCGCGGCCTACCCCGTGGCGGTCATCAGCTACCGCTTGTGGCAAAAGCTGTACGGGGCCGATCCCGGCGTGGTTGGCCGGACCGTCCGGGTGAACCGCCACGAGCTGACTATAGTGGGCGTCGCCCCGCCTGAGTTCTGGGGCACGGTCCCGGGTCTGGCGCTCGAGATCTGGGTTCCCTTCGTGATGGCTCCCGAACTGAACGGGCAAGGCGAATGGCTGCTCAACAGCCGGATCGAGAGGCAGCTCTGGGTGACAGCCCGGTTGAAACCCGGCGTCTCAACCGAACAGGCGCGGGCGGAGGCCGTGATCCTTGCCCGCCAGATAGCCCGGACGGATCCTCGCGCGAGCGAAGGTTTCAGCGCCACCGTACTGCCTGTGTGGAAAAGCCATTTCGGCGCGCAGGCCCTGCTTCTCAAACCCCTTCAGATCCTGATGGCGGTCTGCTTTGTGCTTTTTCTGATCGTGGGCGCGAACGTGGCCAACCTCCAACTGGCTCGCGCAACCGCCCGGAGGAAAGAGTTTAGTGTCCGGCTGGCGCTGGGCGCCAGTCCGGCCCGGCTGGGACGGCAGGTGCTGACCGAGTCCCTGCTGCTGGCCTCCATCGGAGCGGTGATCGGCCTGACACTGGCGCTTTGGATGGTGCAAGGTCTTACCTATCTCGTCCCTCCCGTCGGCGTGCCGATTCGGTTTGAATCCCGGCTGAACGGCGACATTCTTGGCTTCACCACGCTGCTGTGCGTGCTGGGCGCCGTGGTCTCCGGCCTGGCGCCCGCCCTGCACTCGGTCCGGACCAATCTGAACGACAACCTCAAAGAAACCGGGCGGACGGCCACGTCCGGCGCGGGGCTGCACAGAATACGCAGTCTGCTGGTGATCTCCGAGGTCGCCCTCGCGCTGGTGGCTTTGGTGGGCACGGGACTTTTCGCCATGAGTTTCCAGAATGCCCGCACCATCCCGCTCGGTTTCGATGCGCGAAATGTATTGCTCTCGCAGTTCTATGTGGCCACTTTCTGTCGCACCAACCAACAGCGGACCCAGTTCTGCCTCCGCCTGCACGACCGGCTCGAGTCGCTTCCCGGCATTGAGGGCGTGAGCTACTCGAACTACATACCGCTCGGATTCGGGACGAGTCCGGTATCGCGTATCGAAGTCGAGGGCTACCTGCCGGGCCGCAGCGAGGATATGCGGGTTTACGAGTGCAACATCGCGCCGGGTTACTTCAAAGTCCTGCGCATCCCGCTGCTCGACGGGCGTGACTTCAGCGAGCAGGACGACCGGCAAACCGCGCCGGTGGCGATCGTCAATCAGGCTTTCGCCCGGCGGTTTTTCGCGGGCCGGAACCCGATGGGCCGCAAGCTCCGGCGCGGCGACAGGTGGTTCACCGTGGTCGGTCTGGCCGGGGACAGCAAGTATCACCACCCGGCCGAAGCGCCTCTGCCCTACTTTTACGTGCCCTTCCGGCAGGCCCACGGCGGGGAGTTCTGGATGGCGTTCTACATCCGGACCAACGGGCCTCCCGGCCAGGCGGTGGCGGCGGTTCGCCGGGAGGCGGCCGCCCTCGACCCCAACGCCGCCGCGGTCGAAACCGTGCCGCTCGAACAATACATCGGCGCCTCGATGTTCCCGCAGTGGGTCGCGGCGAGCCTGTTGAGCGTGCTCGGCGGGATCTCATTACTGCTGGCGGCGGTGGGTCTGTACAGCGTGATGGCCTATGCCGTCATCCAGCGCAGCCACGAATTCGGCATCCGCATGGCGCTGGGCGCGCGGCCGGGCGCGGTTCTCGGGATGGTGCTGCGGCAGGGTCTGGCGCTCACCGCCGGGGGCATCCTCGCCGGCGCCGTCGCCGCGCTGGCGGCAGCCCGCCTCGTCTCTTCCATGCTGGTGAACGTGAGCGCCGGCGATCCCGTCATTTTCGCCGCCGCGGCGGTGTTTCTGGGCCTGGTGGCGATGCTGGCCAGCTACCTGCCCGCCTGGCGCGCCACCAAGGTGGAGCCCTCGGTCGCGCTCCGCTGCCAGTAGTGGCATGCTATTCTCGTTGCACCGTCCCGCTCCTGCGGGACCTCAAGGAGGCCTATGAAGCGCTATCCGCCGGCGTGCGCCGCCTTCGTGCTGGGGGCAATGGCGATCTGCCCGGTGCGGGCCCAGCACGTGCTACGCGTCACGCCATCCACCATCCAATGGGGCTATTATGCCGCCGGCGCCAGACCGGCGCTGAGCGTGAAATCCGGCGACACGGTGACCATGGACACCGTGGTCGGCGTTCCCGACATGCTGGAGCAACTCGGGGTGACCCCGGACGAGCCCTTGCGGGAGATGAAGGAACTCTACGCGAAAGTCAAGGACAGGGGTCCGGGCCCCCACTTTCTCACCGGGCCGGTGGCTGTCGAGGGCGCCATGCCGGGCGACGTACTCGAGGTGGAGATCCTCGACGTCCGCCTGCGTTCTCCTTACGGGTGGATGACGATCGAGCCCGGCGCCGGTGCGCTTCCCGAAGAATTCCCCTATCTGCGGAAAAAGCTGGTCCGTCTGGACGAGCGGAACAAGCTGGCCGAGTTTGCACCCGGCATCCGCATCCCCATCCAGCCGTTTTTCGGAAGCATGGGCGTCGCCCCTCCGGCAGGGCGTCTGGGCAGCGCGCCACCCAGCTTCAACGCCGGCAACCTGGACAACAAATGGCTGGTGGCCGGCACGAAGCTGTACATCCCCGTGCACGTCCCCGGAGCGCTGTTTGCGGCCGGCGATGGACACGCGGCCCAGGGTAACGGCGAAGTCTGCGTCACCGCCATCGAAACCAACCTGACGGGCGTATTCCGGTTCACGGTGCGAAAGGACATGAAACTGCGCTGGCCGCGCGCCGAGACTCCCTCCCACATCGTCACCATGGGGCTTCACGAAAGCCTGGACGAGGCTGCGCGGCGCGCCACCAGGGAGATGATCGACTATCTGACGGCCGAGCGCGGCCTCTCGCGCGACGATGCCTACATGCTCACCAGCGCCGCGGCGGATCTGCACGTCACCCAGGTGGTGGATGGCGTCAAGGGCGTGCACGCAATGCTGCCCAAGGCGATTTTCGGAGCCGCGCCGTAAAGTCGGGTATGTTGTTTCTATGGAATGCCTGATCCTGGGTTGTGGCGAAGCGTTTGACGAGAACCTGCCGAATACGTCGATTCTGGTGAAATCCGAAGCGGTGGTGCTGTGCGATTGCGGCTACAGCGCGCCGCCCCAGGTCTGGAAGGCGGTGGGGGATCCGAACGCGATCGACGTGGTGTACATTTCCCACCCGCACGCGGATCACTATTTCGGTCTGCCCGCGCTGCTGGGGCGCATGTGGGAGGACGGCCGCACGAAACCGCTCACGGTGCTGAGCCAGCCGGCCGCCCTGGCCCGGATTCGAGACCTTCTCGAATACGGGTACCGGGGCCTGGCGGCGCGCTACCAGTACGGGATTGATTACCGCGAGGCCAGGCCGGGGGAGACGCTGCGCGCGGCGGGCCTCGCCTTCGATTTCGCTCCCAGCCGGCACGCGGTGACGAATCTGGCGGTGCGCATCGAAGGCGGCGGGAAGAAAATCTGCTACAGCGGCGACGGCATGTTCACCGAAGAGGGCCGCGCCCTGTTCGCGGGCGCGGATCTGCTGGTGCACGAGGCGTACTGCTTCGATCCTTCGCCGGTGCATGCCGACATCGGCTCGGTGCTCGAGATGGCGGCCCAGGCCGGCGTCCGGCGCCTGGCGCTGGTGCACGTGCAGCGCAACCTGCGCCGCGATCCGGCCCGGATTCACGAAGCCATCGCCCGCGGACCCCTCGAGCCCGCGACTCTGCCGGAGCCGGGCGCGCGCTTCGATTGCTGACGCCGGCGCCTTCCTCAGGAAAAGAAGACCCGCTCGGCGGTCTTGCGCAGGAGCCACTCCCGGTCTGCGGCCGAGATGCCGTCGAGCCGGTCGCGGATGAGTTCGAGCGAGCCCTCGTAGGTGTGGCCGTTCTCGACCTGGAACGGGCAATCGCTCGCCCACATCAGGCGCTGGGGACCGTAGGCCTCGATCAGGCGCCGGACCATGGGCAAGAGGTCCGTATAGGGGTACTGTTTCCGGCCCAGCGCGTAGAAAGCGGAAATCTTCACGTGGGTCTTGGGATGCCGCGCCAGCCCGCAAAGCTGTTTGACATCCCCATCGCGGATCTCCCCGTCGGCGCCGATTCGCGCGAAGTGATCGATCACAACGGGCGTCTCGGGGAACCGCGCGCACATACGGTCAATCGCCGGCAGCGCGTCGGGATTTACCAGCGGGCACATCGCCAGCCTCTCCCCGGCGCCGCACCGCCACATGGCGGCCATGCCGGCCGGGTCGAGCCACGTCCCGGGGTTGCCCTCCGGATAAATGCGGAACCCGCGCACCCCGCGCTTCTTGAGGGCGCGCATCTTCGCCTCGACATCGGGCGCACTGTGGTCGACGATGGCGACCCCGCTGAACACACCCCGGTGGCGTTCCATCATGTCCAGCATGTAGGAATTGTCGAAGCGGTAGTAACTCATCTGAATGAGCACGATCCGCGAGACACCCGCCGGGCGGGTGTGGGCGAACAGTTCTTCGGGCGTGAAGCTGGCCGGCTTCATCTGTTCCCTGGTGAAGCCGCTGGCCAGCGGATATCGCGCGACGTCGGGCGTCCAGACGTGCACGTGCGCGTCGATGTAGCCCTCTTTCGGGGCGGCGGACGAAACGGATAGTGGAGACATTGCGGCTCCCAACAGTGTGCGGCGCGAGATGTTCATCATGGATCCCGCCTCAAGAGCTTCATGATATTCCATTCACCGGCCAGTCAGGCGGCGAATGCTTTTTTCAGCCTGCTGACGGCCCAGGCCAGGTCTTCCGGGGAGATGATCAGCGGGGGCGCCAGGCGGATCACGTAGTCGTGAGTCTCCTTGCACAGCAGGCCCAGGTCCTTCAGCCGCTCACAATACGGCCGCGCCGGGACGAGCAGCTCGATGCCCACCAACAGGCCGCGCCCCCTCACCTCCTTGATGTGGGGGTGATGGATCTTCCGGAGTTCGTAGAGCAACCAGTTGCCCAGCTCGGCGGACCGGTCCGCCAGCCGCTCCTCCTCAATCACCCGCAGGGCCGCCCGCGCCACCGCGCACGCCAGCGGATTCCCGCCATAGGTGCTGCCGTGGCTGCCGGGGCGGAAGACCCCCAGAATCTCGCGGCTGGACACCACGGCCGACACCGGATACACGCCCCCGGAGAGGGCTTTGCCGAGAATGTAAACGTCCGGCTGGACTGCCTCGTTCTGGCAGGCCAGCAAGCATCCGGTTCTTCCCAGCCCGGTCTGGATCTCGTCGGCCACCAGGAGAACGCGCTCCCGCGCGCAGATCTCCGCCGCGTCTTGCAGGTATCCGGCGGGCGGGATCAGGATGCCGGCCTCGCACTGGATCGGCTCAACCAGAAAGGCGCAGGTGTTGGGCGTGATGGCTTCCTCGAGCGCCTCGGCGTCGCCGAACGGAACCGTCACGAAGCCCGGCGTGAACGGCCCGAATCCGTCGCGGTACAGCGGTTCGGACGAGAAACCGCTGATGGTTGTCGTGCGCCCGTGGAAATTGTTCTCGCAGACGATGATTTCGGCCTGGCCCTGGGGGATGCCTTTGCGGGTGTAGCCCCAGCGGCGGACGGCTTTGATGGCCGTCTCCACCGCCTCCGCGCCGGTATTCATCGGCAGGACCATTTCCATGCCGCACAGTTGAGCCAGTTCGGCGGCGAACTGAGGCAGTTGGTCGTTGCGGAAGGCGCGCGAGGTGAGCGTCACCCGCGCGGCCTGCTGCTGAAGGGCCTCGATGATGCGCGGATGGCAGTGCCCCTGGTTCAGGGCCGAATAGGCGCTCAGACAGTCCAGATAGCGGCGCCCGTTCACGTCGTATACCCAGACTCCGGAGGAACGCTCGATGACCACGTCCAGGGGACGGTAGTTGTGAGCCCCAAAGCGATCTTCGATAGCGATGAGTTCTTCCGCGGGAACGCGGGAATCGGCGTCGGGCATCGCTCAGTGGCCCGCGCGATGACCGGCGGCGGTCTCCGAAATCTTCGCGGGAGCCGCCCCGAGATGGGCCGAGATCTTCGCCGCCTCCTCGACGGCGCGGGCGAGCACGGACCGGATCCTGCCATCTTCCAGCATGAGCAAGCCGCCAATCGTGCATCCCGCCGGCGTGGTCACATCGTCGCGCAACGAGGCGGGGTGGCGGCCCGTGGTCAGGACCATCCGGGCGGCGCCGAGCGCCGTTTGCGCCACCAGGGTGAGCGCCAGGTGACGCGGCAGCCCCACCCGGACTCCCGCGTCGGCCAGGGCTTCCATGATCAGAAATTGATAAGCGGGACCGCTGCCGCTCAGGGCGGTAATCGCGTTGAAGTGAATCTCATCGACGGGGATGCACTTGCCCACCGCTTCGAAGATCCGTTTCGCCCGCTCCAGGTCGGACTTGCCGGCGTGGCTGCCCCGGCACACGACGGTCATGCCTTCGCCTACGATGCAGGGCGTGTTGGGCATGGCGCGCACCACGGGATTCTCCGTCCCCAGCAGGGACTCGATCCGGTCGGTGGATACGCCGGCCAGGATCGAGATCAGCAGCGTTTCCCGCCGCAGTCCGGCGTCCCGCAGGGTGGCCAGCACCACGGGCGCATCGGCCGGCTTTACGCAGATCAGGATCAGATCCGCGGTGGGCACCCGGTGGTGATACTCGACCTCGACCGGTATTCCCAGTTCCTGGCTTGCGCTGTCGCAGGTGAAGCCGTTCTTGTCCCCGGCCCAGAGCCGCTCGCGGCCGATCAAGCCGCTGGCCAGCAGGCCCCGGATCATGGTCTGACCCATCACCCCGGCCCCGACGATTCCCAGGGTCATCCCGTCGGCGATGATCGGAACCGGCTTGGACGAATGCTCTTCCTGTTTCTTCGACATCGAGTGATTTACCTCGGATTCTCAGCAGGTGGGTGTAGCGCGCCCGGCAGGTGCCCAAAACCCAAGTCTTGAAGATACCACAGCGTGCCGATTCTGAGGCGGTTTCCCGTTCCCGGATCAGTACTCGCGGTTCTTCTTGATGCCGGGCTCGGGAACCGGATATTTGCCGTCCGGGCCGGCGGGCAGTGGCGAAGGCCCGTCCAGGGTGAGCTTGTCGACCTCCGGAGCGAACTCGTGATCGTGATTCAGCATCTGGTCGAAGGTGACGATCTGGCCGGTGTGCGCGGCGAAGCGGCCCATCACCGCCACCAGGCTCGCCTCCGCCCCGCGCTTCACCTCGTTGTACGGCTTGTCGTCGCGGATCGCCGCGATCAGGTCCTCCCACTCAAAGTCGTAGGGCGAGTGCTCCGGTTGCGGATACGCCCACACCAGGTTCTCGGGCGCCGGTTCCTTCTGCCCGGCCTGCCAGCGGGGGATGTTCTGGCCTTTGTAAATGCGCGTGCGCCCCGGCGTGTGCGCGGAGGTCGAGACGACCGCCGAGCCCTTCGACCCGTGGATATAACTGGCAAACTCGTTGTGCACCCCGGGCATGTTGCGCCCGTCGAAAAACAGCCGCGTGCCGTCGGGATAGGTGTATTCCACCGCGTAAACGTCGAAGTTCTGGTCCACTGAGTCGCCCCGGTAATGCCGCCCGCCGAGCGCCATCGCCTCCACCGGCCAGGCGCCCTTCATCCAGGAAAGCTCATCGATCTGGTGGATATAGTAATCGCTGAACACACCGCCGCTGGCCCACAGGAACGCGTGAAACCGGCGGATCTGGTGCATCAACTCGGTAATGCCTTCCGGCTTGACCGTCGCCGTGCCGCCGCCCGATCCCATGCGGTAGCCGCGCATCGCGATGATGTCGCCGATCTGCCCGTCGCGGATGCGGTTGAGCAGTTCCTGGCGCGCCCGGCAATGCCGCACCATCAGGCCGACCCCCACCTTCAGGTTCTTGCGTCCGGCCTCTTCACCAAGCGCGATCATGCGCCGCGTGGTCGGACCGTCGACGGTGACCGGCTTCTCCATGAAGACGTTCAGGCCTTTGTCGATGGCGTAACGAAAATGCACCCACCGGAACGCGGGCGGCGTGCCCAGGATGGCGACATCGCCCGGTTTGAGGCAGTCCATCGCCTGCCGGAAGGCGTCGAAGCCGATGAACTGCCGCTCCTGGGGCACGTCCATCTGGGACGCGAAACGTCCCCGCAGGCGGCCGTGGCTGTCGCTGAGTTTCTGCGGGAACACGTCGGCCATGGCGACGAGCTTGATCGGCCCGTTCTTGACATTCAGCGCATTCTCGGTGGCGCCGGTGCCCCGCCCGCCGCATCCTATCAGGGCGAGCTGAATCGTGTTGTTCTCCGCCGCATGCACATAGGGCAGCGTGATCCCCGCCAGGGTCGAAGCCCCGGCGATCCGGCCGCCGTACCTCAGGAACGAGCGGCGCGACGTGGCGTCCTTGGTCTCACTCATCGCAGCAAATACCTCGCAGATACATTACTCCATTTCGCCGCCCGCGCGCAGGGGTGAACGCGCCCTCAGTAACACTTCGACGTCAGCCCGCCGTCGGCCACAATCGCGCTGCCTGTGATGAACGACGACGCGTCGGAAGCCAGAAAGGCGGCTACCTCGGCGATCTCGCGCGGTTCCGCGATGCGGCGAAGCGCGTAGTGCCCGGCCACTTCGCGCCGGAAGGCCTCCGGGTCGGGAGCCTTGTTGAAAAAATCCTGCACCATGGGCGTGTTGACATCTCCGGGACAGATGCAGTTGACCCGGATGCCCTGCGGGCCGTACCCGATCGCCGCCGCCTTGGTCATGGCGATGACGCCGCCTTTGAACGCGCCGTAGGCGGCCAGGTCCGGGTCGCCCACCAGGCCGAGCGCCGAGGCCATATTCACAATGGACCCGCCGCCGCTCTTCACCATTTCAGGAATGGCGTACTTCGAACAGAGGAACACACCCTGAAGATTGACGCTCTGCATGCGCTGCCAGGCTTCCTCGGTGGTGCCGGTCAGCGTGGCCAGCACCTGCACGGCGGCGTTGCTCACCAGCGCGTCCAGCTTGCCGTAACGCTCCACCGCGGTGCGGACCATCCGTTCCACATCCGCCGCCTGAGAGACATCCGCATAGCAGTAGGCGGCTTCGAAGCCGCGGTCGCGGATCAGGGCGGCAACGCGTTCGCCGCCCTCCCGGTTCCAGTCGGCCGCCAGCACGCAGGCGCCCTGCTCCGCGAATAGCTCCGCGCAGGCCTGCCCGATGCCGGAGGCGGCGCCGGTGATAATGGCGGCCTTCCCCGACAGGCGCCCCCCGGCTACCACGGCCTTACCACCGACTGCCCCCGCAGGTAATCGAAGAACGTCTCCGGGCTGTTGACGCCGCCGCCCATGCCGCTCAGGTTGACGCCGCCGTAAGGCACGCCGTGCGGAAACAGGTTGTGGGCGTTGATCCAGCTATTGCCGGCCACCAGCGCTTCGGCCACGCGGTTGGCCCGCTCCAGGTCCTGGCTCCACACGCTGTTGGCCAGGCCATAGGGCGAGGAGTTCACCGTCCGGATGGCGTCCTGCTCGCCGCGGAATTTCAGAATGAAGGGCACGGGGCCGAAGATCTCCTCCCGCGCGGCCACGTTATCGGGCGTTCCGCGCAGGATCGCCGGCTTCACATAGAAGCCGCCTTCCTTGCCGGGCACCTCGGCCGGACCGCCCGGAAGCGGCAGATCCGCGCCCTCCTGCCTGCCCTTTTCCAGGTAGCCGAGCACGCGGTCCATCTGCTTGCGGCTCACCACCGGTCCCATCTGGGTTTCCGGATCGTTCCAATACCCGATGCGGACCTTCTTCATTCGCTCGACGGCGCACTCCAGGAACCTGTCGTAAATGCTCTCCTGGACGAACCAGCGGGTGGCGGTGCAGCAGACCTGGCCGGTGTTGAGCGTCACCGCGGCGGTAAGGGCGTCGACGGTCCGCTCCACATCGACGTCGTCGAACACAACCGCCGCGCCTTTGCCTCCCAGTTCGAGTTTCACGGGGACCAGGTTGCGGCCGCAGGATTCAGCGATAAGCCTGCCCACCTCCGGCGAACCGGTGAAGGACATGCGCTTCAAGCCCGGGTGGCGGGCCAGCGCGGCGCCCGTGGTCTCTCCCAACCCGGTGACGATGTTCACCACCCCGTCCGGAATGCCCGCCTCCTTTACCAGCCTGGTCAGGTACAGAGTCGAAAGCGGGGTGTCCTCGGCCGGTTTGACGATGACCGTATTGCCCGCCGCCAGGGCGGGCGAAATTCCCCAGCCCACCAGCAGGAACGGGAAATTCCACGGCAGGATGAAGGCGCACGCTCCGTAAGGGAAGCGCACGGTCCGGGCTTCATACCCCGGCACCGGGATCGGCTCGCGGTAGCGCACGTGCAAAGCCAGGTTGGCGTAGTAGCGCATTGTCGAAGAGAAATTGGCGATGTCATAGCGGGCCTGAGGAAGCGGCTTGCCCACGTCGAGCGACTCGATCTCAGCCAGGGTTTCGGACTCCCGCTCGACCAGGTCGGCCAGCCGGTGCAGATACACGCCGCGCTCGTTCGGCGCCATGCGAGCCCAGCCGGAGCGCTCAAAGGCGTCGCGCGCGGCCGCCACCGCCCGGTCTATATCTTCCGGTGATGCGCCGTACACTTCGGCCAGCACACGGCCCGAGCCGGGGTCCACGGTCTTGAACCGGAAGCCGTCCTTCGAGCTCTGCCACTGGCCCCCAATGAACAGCTTCAGGGGACTCTCGCCGAGAAAAGCGGCGACTTTCGAAGAACAGGCCGTCTGAGCTGCTGAAGACATTGTGATTTCCTCCTGGCGTTGAGTATATGCCACCGCACCGCTTCCGGGAAGGCGGCGTTACATCTCGCTGGCCCGCATTACGGTTTCGTGCACGGCCAGCTCCTCGTCCAGACTTACGGTAAGCGGGCGGGCGCCCCGGATGGCTGCGGCCAGCTCCGCGAAGTCGTCCACGAAACGGCGGTACGGCGCCGTCTGGACCGGCTTGGAATCGATGGCCAGCGCGGGCGGCTCGATGGGCCGCACCACGGCGGTCGCCTTCGTGCCCAGAATCTCGAACGAGCGGTGCGGCCACGCATTGGGCTGCAACGTCGACGCGGTGATGACCGCCATGGCGCGCGGGTACTCGAGCACGGCCACGGTGTTGTCCGCCAGGTTGTCGTCGAAGTTGCCGTGCTTGCGCAGGAAGGGCGTCACTTTCGACGGTTTCCCCAACAGCCGGACCACCAGGTCGATGAGATGCGAACCCTGCTCGAACATCTGGCCGCCATGGAAGATGGCCCACTCGGGCCGGCGGTCGGCTGCGACCAGCGTGTTCATGGTGGCCTTTACCAGGTAGATGTCGCCCAGACGTCCCGAACGCCCGGCGTCCATGGCTGCGCGCAGCGCCGGGTTGTAGCGCCACATGTACCCGGACTGCAAGAGCAGACCTTTGCGGCGCGCCAGTTCCACCAGGTCGCGGAACGCGGCGAAGGAATCGGCGGGCGGCTTTTCCAGATGAATGTGCTTGCCGGCCTCCAGCGCCCAGCGGGCGTGTTCGGCGTGGTCCTTCACCGCGGACTCGACGGCAATGGCCCGAATCGAGGAATCCGAGAGCAGCCGTTCGCGCGCCACCAGCGGCGCCCCCGCCTTTTCATACTGGGCGCGGACGGCGGCGTCGGGCTCCCAGACGCCGGCCAGTTCCCAGTCCGGAGACTCGCGCACAACCCGAGCCTTTTCGAAGGCGTGGGAATGGCTGCCCCCCAAAAACCCGATGCGGATCCGCTCCCCCGCGCCGGAGGAGGACACCGCGGCAAGGGTGGAGGCCAGGAAGACTCTGCGATTTGCCTGCATGCGTCCAAACTAGCACGGAGCGCGCCGTCTGCTGGCCGGCGTCCCAGAGACCTGGCTGGGTCAGGAAGAGCAGCCCTTTCCCGTAATCAGCCGGGCGCCCCGGTTGCGCGTGATGTAGTTGTAAGCCCACTCGATGAGCACCAGCAGCCGGTTCTCGAATTCGACCAGGTACATCAGGTGGACAAACAGCCACAGTAGCCAGGCGAAGTAGCCGGAGAAGCGCAGGCGGCCGAGATGGGCGACTCCAGCCGCGCGCCCGATGGTGGCCAGGCTGCCCCTGTCACGGTAACGGAAGGGCGGCAGGGCCGCGTTCTTCAGACGCGCCTGGATCAGGCGGGCTACGTAGCGGCCCTGCTGCATGGCCACCGGCGCGACACCGGGAAGGGGATTTCCGGCCTCGTCCGGGCAGTGCGCCAAATCGCCAATCACGAAGATTTCGGGATGGCCCGGCACGCTGAGGTCCGGATTCACGCGCACGCGCCCCAGCCGGTCGAGCGGCGCGCCCGTGCGTCCGGCCAGCACCCGCCCCAAAGGCGAAGCCTGCACTCCCGCCGCCCACAGGACGGTGTGGGTGCGAATGCGTTCCGTACGCGGGCCCAGCCTCACGGTTACCGCATCCGGGGCGATATCGGTGACGAAAGCCCCGGGAATGGTCCGCACGCCCAACCGGATGAGCTGCCGTTCGGCCTTGGCGGAAAGCTCCGGCGGGAAGGATTGCAGGACCCGGCCTCCGCCCTCGATCAGCAGAATATTGGCTTCCCGGGGATTGATGAGCCGGAAGTCGTTGCGCAGAGTATCGTTGGCAATCTCCCCCAAAGCCCCGGCCAGTTCGACCCCGGTCGGCCCGGCGCCGACCACGACGAAGGTGAGAAAGGCCCGGCGCGCTTCCGGATCCGTCTCCCGTTCGGCAGCCTCGAAAGCCGCCAGAATACGGCTTCGGATCTCAGTGGCGTCTTCAATGGTCTTCAACCCCGGCGCCAGAGGCTGCCACTCCGGGTGTTTGAAGTAATGATGGCTCGACCCGGTGGCCAGCACCAGAGTGTCGTAGGCAAGTTCTCCGCCGCCGGCCAGCAGAAGGCGGCGGCCGGCCGCGTCGATATCGGTGACTTCCGCCATCCAGACGCGGGTGTTTTTCTGCCGGTTCAGAACCACGCGCAGCGGTGAGGCGATCTCGCCGGGGGACAGGGCGCCGGTGGCCACCTGGTAGAGAAGGGGCTGAAACAGGTGGAAGTTGCGGCGGTCCACCAGGGTAAGGTCCACCGGGGCGCCTTTCAGCTTCTGGGCGCAGTAAAGGCCCCCGAAGCCGCCCCCGACGATCGCCACGCGGTGAGTCACCACGAATCGGCCCCGGTCTTGGGCTGGTGGCGGCTGATCTGGCGCAACATCAGGAATTCGGAAAGGTTCTCGGAGGTGAGCAACCCAAGCAACTGGTCGCCGTCCATCACCAGGGCGCAGGAACCCGATCCGGCCAGGACGGGCAGGGCTTCGGAGAGGTCCTGGTCCGGCGAGAGGCGCGGAAAATCGCGGTCCATGGCCCCCGCCACAAAGGCATCCGGGCCTTCGGCCAGCATGGCCCGCATCAGCCGGTTGCGGGTGAGTAACCCGACCGGCCGGCCGCCGTGCATCACGGGGAAATCCTGCTGCGAAACCGAGAGCAGCAGGTTCCCCGCATCCCGAATCGTGTCGGAGTGGGAGAGCGTGCGGAAGTCCGTGATCATGGCGGCCCGCACCGGATAGCCGGCCGTCAGCGTGCGCCCCCGCACGGCCGCGGCCTCCTGGGTGGCCCCCAGGTACACGAACATGGCGACGAAGACCAGCATGAAGTTCGAGGACAGCAAGCCCCCCAAACCCATGGCGATGGCCAGGGCCTGTCCGGCGCGGGCCGCGATCCGGGTGGCGTCGTCCTCCGTCCGGAATCGCGCCAGCAGGGAGCGCAGGATGCGCCCGCCGTCCATCGGGTAGGCCGGCAGCAGGTTGAATCCGGCCAGGATCAGGTTCCCCAGGGCGATTCGATGGGCAAGGTTGGCGTCGCTGGGCTGCGCCAGCGTCTCGACTGGCAGCAGCCCGCCCCGTTGCCACAGGATCCCCAGAATCACGCCGGCGATGAGCACATTCACCAGCGGTCCGGCTGAGGCAATCCACAACTCCTCACGGGCCTTGGGCATCCGTTCGAGTCTCGCCACCCCGCCGATAGGAAACATCACCACCTCCAGGGTCCGGATGCCGTAGCGCCGCCCCACCAGGGCATGGCCAAGCTCGTGCAGCAACACCGAACCGAACAGGGCCAGAATGTACAGCGCGGTCAACGCCCCCGACTGCCGTTCCCCGACCCCGATGAACACCAGGAAAATCAGCAGCAGCACAAAGGTGAAGTGGAGCCGCACGGGAACGCCGAACAATCGGACCATGCCGATGGTCCCGGGGATCATCTGATCGGAGGTGTGTTTGGCGGCCTCAGGCACTTGGGTGGGCATATCTCCTGACGACCATTGTCCCGAGGAATGCGGGCGGAATCAATGCGTCAGTGGCAGCCCGGCGCCGTCAGCCCAGAATGTCGAGCAGATGTTGCTGGATCTCGTCTTCGGTGCGAATCACCGCGGTGGCGGCTCCCAGCTCCGTGCGGGCCTCGAGAAGGGCCACCATTTCGTCGCTCAGGGAAACCGTATCTCCGGTGGGAGAACTCAGGGTGAAGGGCAGGGAAGCGATGCGCTCGGCGGTGCGGTCCACCCGCTCTTCGATCTTGCGGATACTCTCCAGCGCAGCTTCGAACCCGAGCATGTCCTGCTTATCGGACCGAAAAGCGGAAGCTTTAGGGAAAAACCAGAGGCAGTTTCAACGCCGCGCTGGATTGGTCCCCGACCCACACCTGAATCTCCGGATTCTCGGGCGGCGCGTCCGGCAACCGCAGGTTGATCTGATATAGCCCGGCAAATCCCGGGGTTACCCCGGCGTAGAATATGGCGGCGTCGGCCACCGGCTCGCCGTTCAGAGTGACACGGAGCGCGCTGCGCGCGCGGATCGGCGCCGCAATTGTGGCTAAATGGCCGGGAAGGGATTCCGGATCGGTCCGCCCCAGGCCCGCGGCATACACCACGATGGCTTCACCCGGACGTGCCGGCTGAGCCGGGGTAACCACACTGCCGTCGGCATGAGTGGCGATCACCGTTTCGGCGTCCAACTGAAACAGCCCCGGCGCGGCCTCGGAGAGTTGCACCGAAACCTTTTCCCCAACCAGGCCTTCGCGGAACACCCACACATCGAAGGTGCCCGCCTTCAACCTGCTGGGAATCAGGAAGTTGATCTGCTTCGGCGAGACGTAGTAGAGATACGCCGGATTCCCTCCCACGTAGACCCGCACCCCGGCCAGTACCGTCGGCATCACCCCGCCGCTGATGTCCTCCGGCCCCACCGCGCGGGTCGACCACGCCAGATTCGTCCCGTAAATCGTGGTCAGGCCGTTGGGAGCCAAAGGGCCCGGAATGTTGCTCGCTGAGTTGACGATGCTGGCGCTCGAGTAGGACGGCGCCGTGTTCGAACTCTCGGTCCATGCCGAACCGCAGAGGAGCGTCGCCAGCAGACACAACGCTCGCCGCACAATGGAACGCCAGTTATTGTACAGCCCGGCTGCCTTGCTGGCTATTACTCGGTCTTCGCAGCCGGGCTATCTCTTGTCGCGGATGGGGATAGGACCTCACGGCCGGCCGGCGGCGGCGCGGATGAATCCCGGCGCCAGCGGATCGTATTCGCGCCCCACGAACTGGCCGGTGAATGCCAGGAACCGCATCTGCGCCTGAAGGCTCAACAACGGATCGCTGGTGCCGGTGACGTGGAAGGAGCGCAGGAAGCCCGCCAGATTCGCCGTGGCCGCCAGATCTTCAAACGTCCGGAATTTCAGATAAGCCGTGCCGATGGGCGCCAGCGCGCCGCCCTTGCGCTCGAAAACCCGGCTGAAGAGCGTGGTGTAGTCGCCGAGCACATCGCCCACGGCGCCCGCGCCGCTGCGCTGCATGTGCTTGCGGCCGTCGAAGAGGTACTCGCGCCCCTCGGCTGTGCGGAATTCAATGTGGTAACACAGCTCCG
>Ga0272446_1002328_pt1 | contig 26093 bp, 23 predicted proteins | sample YNPCB0061_FD_194587 | JGI IMG/M metagenome (GOLD analysis project Ga0272446, IMG submission 194587) | Hot spring microbial mat communities from Yellowstone National Park, WY, United States - YNP-CB-006-1 | ecosystem: Environmental > Aquatic > Thermal springs > Hot (42-90C) > Sediment | place...
ACTACACGCTGAACGCAAGCAATCTTTCAAGCGGCGTGTATTTCTACCGACTGCAAGCAGGCAATTTTGTTCAGACAAAGAAAATGATGCTGGTGAAATAAGTAGGTTGGAAGTTGAAGGTTGTAGGTTGTAGGGGCGAGTTCACAACTCGCCCGTTTGTGTTGATGAAGCGAACACAGATTGAACAGATAGGCATGGATTGTAGGGGCGGGTTCACAACCTGCCCGTGTGTTGGGTAAAAAAATCGGTGGAAATCGGTTGAATCTGTCGTATCGGTGTTCTATTCAAAATGTGAATCTTGCAAATTCACGCACGTTTCGTAATTTCCGCCACCAACTTTAACATCGGTAAAAAATCGTGCGCCGACAAGCCATAACCATCGCCCTGCTGATTGCCTCTTTCCCTATCTTGCTCGTGGCTTCGACCATCGTGAGCAATTTTATTGCCATTCCTGATAATGACCGCATCTATGTCCGCTGGACTTCCCAAAATGAATCGGGATTAATTCGCTACGAACTCTATTGCCAACGCGATAACAACCCGCCAACCTTGCTCACTACGCTTGCGCCACAGGGCAACAATCGCAATTATGAATTCGTCGATATGTCCGTCGGCGGCTTGAACCGCAACGCAAACCCTAACGAACCACCTGCGCCCATGCTCTTCCAACGCCTCACCTATACGCTTAAAATGATAACCGCCAGCGGCACGCTCGAAGTGCAAACCCAAGTGAACTTCCAAACCTCCACCACCCGCCGCACTTGGGGAAGCATTAAAGCCTTGTTCCGTTAAAACTTTTTTGTATCGATTTTGAGGAAAACTTCCTTTTCTGTATTATCAAACCATTACATTTCTATCAACAAAACAACAAAGTCGCCCGAAGTTCACCTCGACTTTGATTCATGGCTTTACAAATAGAACCTTTTGTGAAGCAGAAGTTTTGAATCTTAACTATCAACATAAACAAAACAACGATGAAAACACGCGTACTGTTGTGCCTTTTACTGCTGACTACAAACGCGCTCTGGGCGCAATCCGACAAACGACCGCAACCCTCTGGACAAATCCAGCAACTCTATGAGCGTTACAAGCAAAATCAAACGCTCTCCAAAGAAGAGTATAACTTGCTCAGCCCCTACCTTGCAGAAATGCCCGCCGACCTCTCTGAACCCCAAGCCCAAAACCGCACCATCGGCACAGGTGGAACCCCGCAAACGAACCTCGTCGCCACAGCCTATAACTTCTCCCAAGCCGTTCAAACTTATACGCCAATTACAGGCGGCACCGTGTTAGGAACGGGCACGGGCGTTGACGACAACAACTACACCGCACAAGCCATCGGCTTCACTTTTAATTACGACGGGGTAGATTACACCACGCTCGGTGTGAACGCGAACGGGTTTATCTTTATGGGACCTACAACCCCAACAACAGGTGCCATTTACACACCGATCTCAACGACCTCAACAAGCATGACAAATAACCGCATCATATCAGCGTTGGGGGGCGACTTGCAAGGGTTAGCATCAGGCGAATTGCGCATTCAAACCATTGGCACGGCTCCGAACCGCATCTGTGTGATTCAATGGGCAAATTTTAGACATTATAACGCTACGGGTGACAACTACAACTTCCAAATTCGGCTCTACGAAACGAGCAACCGCATTGAACTGCACTACGGCTCGTTTACGAAAAATGCAACAGACCGCACTTACCAAGTTGGCTTGCGCGGCACCTCCAACACGGACTTCAACAACCGCCGAATCGACTGGAATAACTCGGCAAATGGAACGGCAAACACCGAAACACTACCACTGACAACTTCAAGTTTACCGACCAACGGACGTGTGTTCAAGTTCACACCGACAAATACAACGACCCACGAAGTTGCACTAACGAATATCTACTCACTTGGACGCGTAGGAATTCCACTTGGTAACCCTGTGCCGATTGGCGTAAGGGTTCAAAATATGAGGAACAACCCGATAACAGTGAATTTGACGGTGACTGTGAAGAACTTGAGCGATGTGGTGCGCTATAACAGCACTCAAACAGGAATTACCATTCCAGCCAACTCAGCACAAGTAGTAAATTTCACAGGATGGAACCCGACAATCGTCGAAACAGATTCCATTGTAGCGGAAGCAACAGTAACAAGCGGAACAGAACTTGACCCTTCAGATAACCGTATTGCGTTCCGACAAGTGATTACAAACAACACGTTTTCATATGGTCAAGAAGGGCAATTTCAACCAGGAGGGGTTGGATTCACTGGTAACACAGGTAACTTCGTGGCTCGGTTTTCAGCAAATCCAAACGGTAACATCAACCAAGTTGGCGTGAATTTTACAACGGCAGGGACAAACAATTACCGGATTGGAATTTGGGATGATGATGGTCCAGGCGGCACACCCGGAACATTGCTTTGGCAATCAGGCGATTTGAGTGCGACCGTTGGCTTAAACACCATTCCTGTTTCACCTGCTGTTAGCGTTACAGGTGATTTTTTTGTTGGTGTAAGGCAGATAGTAACTACAAATGTTGGGTTTGCCTATCAATCTGAATCACCTATTCGGAGCAACACGTTTTACTCATCGAGCCCTCTTTCGAGCACGACTTGGACTGACTTCTCTACAGCAGCAATTCCATTCCGTGTGTTAATCGAGCCGCGCTTTCAACTTCCAAATGATGTGGGAGCAACGGCGGTTACTGCACCTGCCAACAATGTAATTTTACCAGTCGGGGTGCCTATCAATATCTCGGCAACGGTGTTTAACTACGGTTCAGCATCACAAACGCCCGATGTCTTTTACAACATCAACAATGGCACGCCTGTAGGACCCGTTTCGGCAGGCACGCTTGCCAGTGGGGCTTCAACGACAGTTACATTTAGCGGTTCAAATGCTTTTACGCCTTCTGCACCGGGCATATACACGATAAAAGTTTTTACGGCACATCCGGGCGACGGGGATGTAGCTAACGATACCGCCGCATCTATCACCATACGCGCGCAACCGGTGGTAACCGTCACCAACACCACGCCATACTTTGAAAATTTTGAAGCCAGTGCGGGTGGGTGGTATTCGCAAGCGGTTACAGGCACGATAAACGACTGGGTGCGGGGCACACCGGCAAAAACCGCACCGATGAACGCCGCCTTTTCAGGCACACAAGCGTGGATAACTGGCACAACCGCGAACTATCAAAACAACCAAAACTCCGCCGTGTTTTCCCCAATTTTTGACCTCAGTGCCTTGACGACTGACCCGATTGTTTCGTTTAGAGGCTTAATGGGTATCACGGACAGCGATTGGGACGCAGGGGTATTTGAGTATTCAACGAATAATGGAGTAACTTGGACGAAGTTAGGCGTGTTGCAAACCAGTGAAACCGACCCCAATGCGCTCAATTGGTATAACTCATCAAGCACTAATGGACCTATCGCACCGCCGAAATGGAGTAGAAACGACGCAGGGTATCTTTTGGTGCAAAAAACGTTTGAAGGCTTGGCGGGGCAAAGTGCGGTAATTGTGCGCTTGCGCTTCGGGTCAGATGGTAGTTTCAATGGTCAAGGTTGGGCGTTTGATGATTTCCGAATCACGCCGGTTTTCGGTCCTGAAATTGGCGTAACGGGCAACGGCAACCCCATTCCAAGTGGTAGTACCACGCCCTTACTAACAAATCATACTGATTTTGGCTTTGCCAATACATCAGCGGCGCGGTTTGGCGGGGGCAATGTTTATCCTGTGCCGATTGCAGAACTCGGACCACAAGAAAAACACGCCTCTGCCGCATCAGCCGAAGCCAAAGCCGTTGAAGCGGAAGGGCAAGCCCGCATGAGCATTAAGCCAACCGAAACGCCACTCACGAATGCGCTTCCCGGAACGGTGGTCAGAACCTTCACCATCACGAACACAGGCGTTGACCCCTTGACCATTTCAGGCGTTACAATTACAGGACCGAATGCGTCAGATTTCTCGGTTACGGCTTCACCGGCATCAACCGTCCCTGCCTCCGGAAGCACGACGTTCCAAATCACGTTCAATCCCAGTAGCGATGGCGTTAAAAACGCAACGGTTGAAATTGCCAATGATGATTCAGATGAGAATCCCTACACCTTTGCGATTCGCGGAACGGGCATCACCTCACTGCCGCTACCGTATTTTGCCTCGCTCAATGGAACGGCAACGGGTTGGACGGTGGATGTGGTTAACCCAGCCGGTTCGAGCGTAATTTTTGGACTCATCGGCTCTGGCGTAACGCTCCCTGACGGCTCTTCGGGTGGTGCGGCACGTGCGAATTTCTTCAGTGCGCAAAACGGTCGCGTGGAAGTGTTGAGAACGCCGTTTATTAGCCTTGCTGGCGCAACAAATCCTGTGCTGAACTTTGATGTCGCCTATCGCAGCTTTGCAGGTGATGACGACCGTATTGAAGTGGTGGTTTCTACCGACGGCGGCGCAACCTACTTGGTCGGCTCGCCCGTGCTTTACGACAAATCGCGCAACTCTACGCCGTCATTGGCAACACTGGCGAATAATACTGCAAGTTTTACGCCCGGTGCGGTATCACACTGGCGACATGAAACCGTCGACCTTTCGCAATTTGCGGGTCAAACCGACTTGCTCATTGGATTCCGCGCCACATCAGCCTTCGGCAACAATGCGTGGATTGCGAATGTAACGATTCAAGACGTGCCGACTTTGACAACGACGAATGTTACGGGCAACGGCACTTTCACAGGTCCAGGCGGAATTACGATTACCTTTACAAATTTCGGTGGCACGGGTGGAAATCTCTATTTCTCACGCTTCAATACTGCACCGACCAGCGATGCGCCAACGGAATATGCCACGAACACGTCGGCAACTGCGCCTGATGGTTCCATTTTCACGCCGAATGTTGCAGCACCGCGATGGTGGACGGTGACGTATGATGGGCAAGTCTTAGGGGCAACCATTAACTACGATGTGTCGATTAACTACACGGGCATTCCCGGTATCAACAATCCTGATAAGCTTTATATCTTGCGGCGTTCCAACCGTTTCGGCTCGTGGGTTGCTCTATCAACCACGCGCAGTGGAACGGTGCTGACCGCCACAGGCTTAACAGGATTTTCGGACTTTGGGGTTGGAGGCAATAGTGGCGATAACCCGCTTCCGGTCAATCTCAGTGCCTTTACAGGTCGCAACATTGCGCAAGGCGTTGAACTGCGTTGGCAAACGGCAAGCGAAACCGACAACGCAGGCTTTGAGGTGCGTCGCACCGAGCTCATCAACGGCGTTGAGCAAGAATGGCTCACGATTGCCTCGTATCAAACGACACCTTCACTTGCAGGACAAGGCACAACCAGCCAAGCCCATAACTACGCCTATACCGACGCGGGCGTGCAAGTCGGCAAAACCTATCGCTATGCCTTGCGCTCGGTGGACTTGAATGGCACGGTTCACGATTATCCGCAAACCGTAACGGTCGAAGTCAATACGCTCGCGCCGAAGGTTTATACCTACAAGCTCGAGCAAAACTATCCCAACCCATTCAACCCATCGACACGCATTATTTATCAAGTGGCGGCGGCAACCAATGTCAAATTGGAAGTCTTCGATATGCTTGGACGCAAAGTCGCCACGCTCGTCAATGAACGCAAAGACGCGGGCGAGTATTCGGTCAACTTCAATGCGTCGGGCTTATCAAGCGGCGTTTATTTCTATCGCTTGCAAACCGATAAGTTCACGCAAACGAAGAAATTGATGCTCGTGAAGTAGTAGGTTGAAGGTTGAAGGTTAGGGGTTGAAAATTGTAAGGGCGAGTTCCAACTCGCCCTTTTGTGTTTCGAGCTCACCCTGTCGCTGTGCGACGTCCCTCTCCTACGAATAGGCGAGGGACACAAGGCACGACTCCCTCTCCTTTTAGGAGAGGGTCGGGGTGAGGTAAAAAATCTGTGAAAATCCGTTCAATCCGTGTGTTCCGTGTGCGATTCAAGAAAACAGCACACAGATGAGACGGATTCTGTTTCATCAGTGTTCCAAAAAAAACAAGCGAAACGAATGATGTCGCAAAAGCCGTTTGGTAAAGACAATCATCAACGATTAAACCATCAAACACGTGAACATTGCAATTTTTGGCGGCGGCGTTGCGGGACTGACTGCCGCGATTCATCTTTTTGACAAAGGCTACCGAGTAACGGTCTATGAAAAACGCTCCGTTTTGGGCGGAAAGGTTTCGGTGTGGAAAGATTCGGACGGCGATTCGATTGAATCGGGCTTGCACGTGGTGTTCGGCGGCTACAAAGAATTGCAATCGGTGTTGAAAAAAATTGGCGCAGAAGATGCGATTCTCTGGAAAGACCTTGCGCTCATTTATGCCGAAAAAGATGGCAAAAAAACCTCGTTTGAGAAAGCGAAAGGCTTGCCCAGTCCACTTGCAGAACTTATCGGCGGCTTAAAAACCAATGTGATTACATGGCGCGATAAACTCTCGCTCATTCGTGGCTTGCTTCCGCTTCTGCTCTTTGGAAAGGAAGATTACTTTCGCTCGCAAGACCATATCACCTACTCGGATTGGCACGCACGGCACGGCATCACGGAAAATGCCTTGCAACGCCTGTGGCGACCGATTTCCCTTGCACTCAACTTCATCGAGCCGAATGTGATTTCCGCCCGACCGATGATTACCATTTTCAACTACTTCGGGCGCAATTACGAAGATGCACGCTTCGGCTTCTTCAAAGCCAATCCAAACGACTCAATGATTGAACCGATGCGCCAATACATTTTGAAAAAAGGTGGCACAATTCAAAACAATGCTCGGCTCAAAGAATTGGTGCTGAACGAACAAGGTGAAGTCCAATTCGCACTTCTGGCAAGTGGCGAGCGCGTGGAAGCCGATGCTTATATTTCTGCGTTGCCTGTGCATTCGCTCAAAAAATTGATTCCAAAGGCGTGGCTGAAGTATGATTACTTCAAAAATCTGTTTCACTTTGTTGGCAGTCCTGTCGCAAATTGTCAGTTGTGGTTTGATAAGAAAATCACGGATACGGATAATTTGATGTTCTCGCACGGCACCACCTTTGCCACTTTTGCAGATGTCTCGATTGCTTCAACCGATGATTATCAAGCGGGACACGGCACGGCAACGGGCGGAAGCGTTTTGAGTCTCGTGCTGGCACCGGCGCATCACTTGATGGAACTGCCCAACGATGTGATTGTGGCGCAAGTGATAAAAGAACTTGAAATGCTCTTTCCAAAAGTGCGTGAAGCCAAACTGCTGAAATCGACGATTGTGAAAATTCCTGAATCGGTCTATAAAGCCGTGCCTGATGTGGATAAATTCCGTCCCGACCAAGTCTCGCCGATTCGCAATTTCTTTTTGTGTGGCGATTACACCTATCAAAACTATCTTGCGTCAATGGAAGGCGCGGCGTTGAGCGGCAGAGCGGTTGCCGAAAAGTTGAGTGTTCATTTAGCCAAAAAACAAAACATCGAACTTACAGTGTAAATCACCGATGCCAACCTTTAATCTCCTGTCCGACATTGCGGCTTACTGCAAAGAAAAAAACTGCTCGATTCCCGACGCGATGATTGATTATGAACTTTCGCAGGGGCGCAGTTCGCGTGAGATGATTTTAACCATGCTCGACAAAACGCTCACCGTGATGGAACAAGCCGTCGAGCGAGGACTTCGCGACCTAATGCTGACGAAAAGCGGTATGCTCAACAATTGGGCGAAAGCCGTCTTTGAAGCGAAGGTCTCAACGCTGGGTGTGCCGTTGCAGAGAGCCGTTGCGCGAGCCTTAGCCGTGAGCGAAGTCAATGCGTGTATGGGCAAAATTGTGGCGGCACCGACGGCTGGTTCATCGGGCATTATGCCCGCAACGCTTGTAACCATGCGCGAAGAGCATCAGATTCCACGCGAAAAGTTGATTGAAGGGCTTTTAGTGAGCGGCGCGGTCGGATTGATTTTCGCAAAGAACAGTTCATTTGCAGGCTCAGAAGCAGGGTGCATGGGTGAAACGGGAAGCGCGGCGGCTATGGCGGCCTCAACGATTGTCTATCTCTTGGGCGGAACAGTGGAACAAACCTTTGAAGCGGCAGGTATTGCCCTCAAAGGCGCGATGGGCTTAGTGTGCGACCCTGTCGCAGGCTTGGTTGAAGAGCCATGCGCAATCCGAAATGCCATCGGCGTTGCCAATGCCTTCACCTCGGCGCAAATTGCCTTAGCAGGAATCAAGAGTTTAATTCCACCTGACGAAGTGATTTTTGCGACAAAAGAAGTGGGCGACCTCATGTCGCCCCGCTTGAAAGAATCGGCACTTGGCGGACTTGCCAACACCAAAACCGCGCGCGAAATCCAAAAGAAAGTCTTTCGCTCCGAAGACGTGAAAATTATTGGTGGCTAACACACGGCTATCGTGTCGGCGTGATGTCAGCATAAAGCTTCGCCGTTCTGCCGAGTGATTTTTCAAGATTGATTTTCGCGACAAGGTAATCGTAGACGGCTTGGAGATAATTGCCTTTGGCTTGGGTGAGCGCGAGTTCAGCGTCAGTGAGTTCCAACGCCGAGCCAATGCCTTGTGCGCGGCGCAAGCGCGTGATGTTGTAAGAGCGTTCTGCACTTTGCACCGTTGTGGCTTGCACTTGTAAGCGTTTGGTGGTTTCTTCAAGGGTTGAGAGAGCGTTTTTGACTTCGGCGCGAATGTTCTCGCGCACATTCTCGTAAAGCGTTTCCGATTTCTTTTTTTCAAGTTTCGCTTGTTGGACTTTCGCCGAAGTGCGCGTGTAAGTACCTGTCAAAAATGGAAGCGAGAGCGGAACGGTCAGTTGCAATCCAACCGATAAATTATTGCCCCAGCTGTATTGGTCAAAGTTGAAGTTATTGGCGAGCGTAAGGCGTTGGTATTGCGCTTGTGCATCGAGCGTGGGCAAAAAGTTAGCGAATTCTGCATCAACTTGGGCTTCGGCGACCTCAATCTGCAATTTGAGTTGGCTGACTTCGGGACGGTTTTCAATCGCTTCGTTGTAAGCCGTCTCAAAGTTCAACATGGGTGGATTGCCGTCAAAGACAAGCGAATCAGTTAAAACAACATCATCAGACGCACCCATACTGAGTTTGGTCTTCAAGATGGTTTTCGTGATGTCGACAAGGCTTTGGGCTTTAATCAAGGTTGGGCGGAGATTTTCGACATTGACGAAAGCGCGAAGCGTATCGAGGTCGGCGGCAAGTCCTTGCTTGTAGAGCAAGCGAGTGTCGTTCAGGGCTTGTTCGCTCCGAGCAATGCTTTGCGCTAAAAGTTTGACTTGCTCTTGGGCAATTAAGACATCATAGTAGGCTTTTTTAACATCGGTGATAACGGTCGTGCGAGAGGCTTGATAGGATTGTTCCGTCAGGTTTTTAATGGTGCCTGCAATGCCAATGGCGGTAAAAATTTGCGGACGAAAAATTGGCTGTTGTAAGGTGAGCGAAGCCGTGTAAGCGTTGATGTTTTGAAGCTCGATTGCCGCAAAGCCGGCACCGCTGCCAAAAGGGCTTGGTTGACCGGGCGCAGTCGGAAATAAGTTTGTTGGGAAAAATTGCGTTTGTCGGAACGAGTGTCCATACTGGAAGCCAAATGACAAATTGGGCATCGCTAAGCCTCGGGCTTCACGCACGCCTTCGGCAGATTTTTCGCGTTCAAGTTTGGCGGCGATAAGGTCGCGATTGCTTTGAAGCGCAAGCCTGACCGCATCGTTGACCGACAACACACGGGGCTGTGCAAAGAGCGAAACTGAAAAGAGCAAGGTGAAAGAGAGTAAGAGTGTCGTTTTCATCGTTGAGTGAGTGCGATTGATAGAATAAAGTTTGGTAGAAAAATGACTGTGAGTTAGAAAATGACTTGCGGTCAGTAAAACGCTTTGCGCGTCTTAAAGTTTCAGCACGAAAAGAAATTTGCGAGTTCGACAAGAATGATTATCTTTGCGGCTCAAATTTGAGCAATGGGGATATAGCTCAGTTGGTAGAGCGCTTCAATGGCATTGAAGAGGTCAGGAGTTCGACTCTCCTTATCTCCACGACGGTCAACAGGTCAGGTTCAGCCCTGATAACTGCCTGATAAATTGACCACATCGCCGACCTCGCCATGACGGAGATTTTCTTCCTGATAACATCGCTGTTCGCCGTTGCCTTCTTTGCAGGAACAGAGACGGCATTCATTACGGCGAATCGTGTGCGCCTGAAAATGTTTGAGCATCAAAAAGTGGTCGGTGCCTCATTAGCCAATCACTACCTCACGCATATTGAAAAAGTTCTCTCTTCAACCCTTGTGGCTCGCGTATTCTTTTCAGTGATAGTTGCCACGCTTCTTTCAGGGCTCTTTGCGCAAGTCTTCGGACGAAATTCCATTTTGGTTGATACACTGATTTCAGCAACGGTGATGGTCTTTGTTGCCGATGTGCTGGCAAAGCCGCTGTTCAGAGAACTTGCAGACTACGCCGTGTTGGTCAGCGCACCGATTCTTCGCGTCTTTCGCATCATCGGATTTCCTGCGATTCTGTTTTCGGAGTGGGTTGCACGTCGGTTTTCAGCAGTATTAGGCGCGTCGTTGCCTAATGCAACCGACTTTTATCGCAAACAAGATTTTGAAGTGCTCCTGCGCGAAAACACATTGGCAGAAACGCAACAAAAAGACGTCGAAATACTTTCCAACGTGCTGACCATCAGCGACGTGCGCGTGAAGGAATGTATGGTGCCTCGCACGGAAATCGCCGCTATCGAGAAATCTGCGACGATTAAAGAAGTTCAGCACCAATTTGAAACGTCGGGTTACTCACGCCTGCCTGTGTATGATGAAACGATTGATAAAATTATCGGCATCGTCTCGGTGCAGGATTTATTCAAAAAGCCAAAAAGCGTAGAGAGTATCACCAAAGAAGTAATGTTTGTGCCTGAAACGAAAAAATCGGTTGAACTCTTGACCGAATTTTTGCAGACTGGACAAAGCACTGCTATCGTGGTCGATGAATTCGGCGGAACGGCGGGATTGGTTACGGCAGAAGATTTAATCGAAGAACTCGTCGGCGACATTCAAGACGAATACGACCAAGACGACGAAGTTTTTCGCGCCCTTTCCGAAAATACCTATCTGCTGAGCGCACGCTTAGAAATTGAACGCATCAATGAAAAATTCGGACTCGAGATTCCGAAAGGCGATTATGAAACACTGGCGGGTTATATTTTGGCAAATTGCGGGCGCATTCCGAAACAAGGAGAAATCATCACCATTGAGCCGTTTTCAATCACGATTTCAAAAGCCTCGCGAACAAAAATCGATGTGGTTAAACTGACGCGCAAAACCGCATAACGCTTTAACTTTACAGACCTAAACTGCATCAATGCCTGACGAAAAGTCGCTTCTTATTGATTCACTCCGACAACTGCGGCTCATGGAACGTCTGCAAGATTCCACGCTCTACACCGGACGTTCAAACATTTCAATTTGGATAGATAAGGTGCTTTCTCCCGAAATCACCTGGTTGTTCATTGGGTCAATCGTGCTCTTGGTTGGAGGATTGATTTGTGCTTACCTGCTTTACCTGCGCGCTCAACGCGCCAAACGCAACGATACCCTTCAAGCGAGGTCGCTACGAATGGCATCATTGGCACTGCTTGCGCTTGCCAGTCAGGGCGGATTTTTCATTTTAGCAACGCTCACGCTCTCAAATGTTTTGCCCTCGCAGTTTTATGGACAATTCTATTGGCTCGGCTGGCAAGTCTCGCTTCTGTGGTTCGTCTTTTTCGGATTTTTATTTGCACTCGGATTTGTGCGCGACAAAAAGAGTTACGATGTTTATTTTATCACCACCCTCATCTTGCTCACATTTTTCGTCATGATTGGCTATAACGATTGGACTTGGCGGCAGATATTGAGCCTCATCAATGCGTCGGTGCGCTACAATATCAGAGCGGAAATGCCGTTTTCACTCGGAGAAGAACATCTCTGGCTGAAATTCAGCAAGAATACATACTATGCGATGTCCGCTCACTTTGCGGCGTGGGTTTTGGCGTTCAGCATCGGCGGCTATCGCATTTACAGGCGAAGCAAAGCGTATCAAGATGAAAGCGCGAAAAATGCCGCATTTCAACTTTCACTTACAATGTTTCTGATTGCGGGACTTGGCGCGGTGCTGTTCGTCTTGCTCTACGGAAGTCCAAAAAAACTCTTCGACTGGAGCTTAATCTTGTCGTTGATAGTGTTGGGCAGTTTCTTTTACAGCATAAGAGCGGTGTATCGGCACGGTCGCTATCGCCGTGTTTAGAAGTTAAAGTTTAACAGGTCGCATAACATTTATTACAACGAATTATGTGTGGCGTTTTTGGAATTTTTAATTCAGAGGTTGCGGCAATGGAAACCTTCTATGGATTGTATTCGCTACAACATCGCGGACAGGAAGGCGCAGGGATTGCAGTGGCAGACTACGACGACGAGAAAAAGAAAACGCAGTTTCGTCTTGTTAAAAATTTCGGGCTTGTCTCCGAAGTCTTTCGCGATGAACGCGTGTTAGAATCTATGAAAGGACGAGCGGCAATCGGGCATAATCGCTATTCAACCTTAGGCTCGTCTAAAACGCCGCAAAATGTTCAGCCGTTTTTGGTCAATTACAAATCAGGACATCTTGCACTTGGTCACAACGGCAACCTGACGAACGAAAAACCGTTGCGCAAAAAACTCATTGATGAAGGCGTGCTGTTTCAAGCCACTTCCGACAGCGAAATCATCTTGCATCTGATTGCGCGAAGCAAGGCAACCTCGGTTGTCGAGCAAGTCTATGATGCGCTGACACAAATTCAAGGGGCGTTCTCGCTTGTTATTCTGACCGATGAACACCTCATTGCCGCCCGCGACCCGCTCGGATTTCGACCACTGGCACTCGGCATACGTGAGAACAAAGATAAGCACGGAAAAAAATTGAAGCCCACATATGTGGTTGCAAGTGAAACATGCGCCTTTGATATTATCGCCGCAAAATACAAGCGCGAAATCATGCCCGGCGAAATCGTTGTTATCGATAAATCCACGATTGAAACGGGCGAAGTGAAATCCATCTTTCTGCCAAAGTCCGAGAGAAAAGCGCGATGTATTTTTGAGTATGTCTATTTCTCGCGTCCCGACAGCATGATATTCGGCGAATCGGTCGATAAAGTGCGGCGGAAGTTGGGCAAGAACTTATCGCACGAGGGCGGCTTAAAGCCAATCGGTGAGGAAAAGTATGTTACCGTCATCAGCGTTCCCGACTCGTCAAACACAGCGGCATTGGGATTTGTAACCGAGAGCAATAAGCAAGGAAACGCGGCACGCCTTGAATTAGGATTGATTCGCAATCACTATGTAGGCAGAACATTCATTCAGCCCGGCGAACAGGAGCGCGGCTTGAAAGTGCGGTCAAAATACAACACAGTGCGCGGTGTCTTGAAAAATCGGCGCGTTGTGGTCGTCGACGATTCCATTGTGCGCGGCACGACATCAAAAATGCTCGTTCAACTTCTGCGCGAAGCGCACCCGAAAGAAATTCATTTGCGCATTAGTTCTCCACCTATCACAAATCCGTGTTTCTACGGAATGGACTTCCCAACAAAAGACAAACTCATTGCCAATCAAGTCGGTGGCGATGTCGAAAAAATCCGCCAAGAACTCGGCGTTGAGTCACTGGTCTATCTCTCAATGAAAGGCTTACTTGCCAGCGTGCCGAAATATGAAGACGAAAAAGGAAGTTACTGCACCGCTTGTTTCAGTGGTAATTATCCTGTCCCGATTGAAGAAGCCACAACCGATAAAGAGAAAAACGACGAGTAGGCTCTTGCCGCTTCTTCATGAGCCAGCGAGTCAAAAAAGGTTGAGCGTTGAGAGCGGTCATGCAGACTTCTGCACGATGAACTCTCAACGCTCAATTCCTTCCAATCTTTACGTCAAATCAAAGTTAATTTCTACCTGCCTCTGATGATTCACTGGCGAGGGTGTATCGTTCAATATCGCTTCGCTCAATGTGCATAATTCCGCCTGACTTCAACTTCAAGCGCAGATAGGCGCGTTGTGTGTCGTCCAACAAATAGCCCTCAACAGTTGAATTATCTTTCAATGAAACCCTCACAATCGGCATCTTGGAGACATCAATTTTGGAAAGCATAGGCATGTCATTGCCGTCCAATTGAGATGAGACATGACCGAACAGGGTTTGTTCGAGAATGCCGTTGCTTTTTTCATTGGATAAAACTGCAAGGCTTAATTGAGAGGTGCTATTGGCGAGCGGTGTAACCGTAAAGCGAATCGAGAAGGATTTGCAGTTGCAGGCTTCGTAGGGCTTGTCAAACAAGGCGAGCGCAGTTTGCTCGTTAATGTCGACAGGTTGTGTTTGCAGTATGCCGCGTTCTCTGTCCGCTTGTGCAATAGTGAAGCCTTCCGATTGAAGTGCCGCAAGCGTTGCTTCAAACAGGCGTTCAGAAGGGCTATTGTAGATGTGTGTTGCGAGTGATTCAGGAGTGCTTTGGCGCAGTTGAGCGCAACCTGTGAAAAGCAATGTGGCAATGAAGCCAATAAGAAGCGTTGACTGTTTCATATCAATGAATTAGTTGAGTGTCGTTTAATAAAATTAAGTTCGAGTAGTAGTCGTGAACCGTAGAGGCTTATCTGATAAGCGATTACAGGCGAGGCTTACGAGTGAAGTGAGAGAAGTGTTGCAGAAAGCAAATTTTCTTTTGTAAAGTTTGCGGAGTGGGGGATAAAGGGAATTGTTATCGGCAGAGCAAGAGACGAAAAAATAACTCACATTTCGAGATAACGCATGAAGGCTTGCGCTTTTTGAGAGAGGTCTTCGTCGTAGGGATTACTCGAATTGGAATTATAGGTAATAAAGTAGCCATATCGTTCCAACGTGCGTTGAAGGCGGAAGGCATCACGGGTTTGCACGCACATCGTAATGAGTTGTGCGTCGTTGTTTTCAAGGGAAGGGCGCGAGGTAATGCTCAACACTGTCGTTTCGTTTTGCTCAATGAGCCGAATCATATCCGACATTTTGAACTGCGAGAGCGGCACTTCAACTTCCAAGAGCGAAGTATCTTCGGAAAAATAAAAGTCGTTGAAAAACTCTTGCATCACGTCGTCTCGCAACACAACGCCGTGATAGGTCATCTCTTTGTCAACGACAGGCAGAAAATCATGATGAATTTTCCCAAACTGTTTGAGCGCGTGATAGGGGTGGTCGTTGATGTCAATCGTCAGCGGCGTGTGCAGTGGGAACGATGAAATGGAGCGATGAAGATTTTTTTCGCCTGAATCGGTGAGCAATTCAATATCGCTCTCCAAAAGTGTTCCTATGAGTCGGTCTTGTTTGAGAATGGGCAAGCCGCCGAGTTTGGTTTCTTGTATGAGCAGGGTTGCGGTTGCGAGTTTATCGGTCAGCTTCAGCGTTGGAATATCGGTGTGAAGAATCAATCGGCTCATACTTCTTAACGGGTTTGAGTTTGTTGTAATGTCGCAACTGCAAAGGACTTTTGCAAGTCAAAGCGATGCCTCGATTTTTGCGACACGTCGCTCATGACGTCCGCCTTCAAAGTGAGCCTGAAACCAATTCATGAGGCATCGTTCAAGTTGTTCGGCAGTCAGGAATCGTGCGGGCAAGCACATCACATTAGCGTTGTTGTGTTCGCGTGCAAGATGGGCGATTTCTTCGTTGAAAACAAGTGCCGCCCGAATCCCCTTGATTTTATTGGCAACGATAGAAACGCCAACCCCACTTCCGCAAAGTAAAATGCCTTGTTCGGCTTCGCCCTGTGCAACACTGTGCGCAACGGCTTTGGCAAAGTCGGGATAGTCAACGGAATCGGTAGAGAAAGTGCCTTTATCAATCACTTCATAGCCATGCCGCAATAGCCATTCAACAACGTTTTTTTTGGCTTCATAGCCCGCATGGTCGCTTCCAACGGCGATTTTCATAGCAAGTGCTGTATTGAAAAAAGTTGATGATGACTATTCATTGCGTTTAACTTCCATCAGTTCGGGAAGTTCCTTCGCGCTTCTTTCAGAAAGTTCGCTCGTTTGGTCGCGCTTGAAGGATTCATCGTATCGAATTTCTTGTGTTGCAACGCTTCTTCCAAAAATCAGACTTTGAAACAGTCCAAAAAATCCGCCCAAATAGGCGGCGCAGACGACAGCGTAAAAAGCCAGTTGCACAGGCGATTCAATGCGTCCATAAACCGATGAAAGAACTTCATGAGCTATCGAGGTGCAAATCATTTTGGTCAGCGCGCCTGAAAGTGCGCCTGAAAGGATTCCTGCAAAGCCGTACCACAAAATGCCGCCTTCGCCAATTTGACGCGCAATCCATCGCGAAAGGCTCGCGAACATCATGCCAAAGAGCAGACCGAAAATTAAGCCGTAGCACGTGCCGTTGTATGAGCCAGTGAAAAGCGTGAGCGTAAAGGCACAAATCATTCCAAAGCCAACCGCATAAAGTGCCATCCGCGCATACTTCGTTGGAACTTTCGTTTCGCGTGTGATGGCATCAAACCAAGTTCGTTTCTTCATTCACTCGTTTCTTGTTTGCGTTAAGGATAAGTTGAACTGCACACCCTAACGGCGATTCTCTCTGCTTCGTTCAACGTGCCTCATCAAAGATTCATTAGATTTGCAAAGTGTATCAACAACAAAGATTTTTATCAATGCTCTCGGCACTTCGCGCAGTTTTGGAAAAAGAATTTTTGCTGGAATATCGCACGCGCTACGGCGTGAACACGATACTGCTTTTTGTTGTCGTCTCGGTCTCGCTGATTGTCTTTTCAGTGTCGGCGGAACTTCTAACAAGTGAACTCACGTCGGCACTGTTTTGGAACACGGCATTTTTCGCGGCACTTTCTGCACTGCAACGCGGCTTTGTGAGCGAAGTCGAGCGCGGCACGATGCTCTTTCTTAAACTTTCGGCAACCTCAACGGCAATTTTTCTTGGAAAACTCATTTACAACTTTTTGCTCTCGATACTTGTCAATGGTGCGATTGCGGTGCTTTACTTGGGATTGCTTTCGCTCACGATTGAAAATCCAACGATTTTTTTAACAACGCTTTTACTGGGAAGTGCAAGCATTGCGATTGTGCTCACGCTCATCAGTGCTGTGGTTGCAAACACGACGGCGCGAGGTGGGCTCTTTGCGGTGCTTTCTTTTGTGCCGCTGTTGATTCCGATTTTCATGACGGTTCGCGCCACGCGCATTGCAACGCAAGAAGACGCGCCGTTTGCTCGTGCTGAAACCGAACTGCAAATTCTCGCCGCCTATACGCTTGTGATGTTCTTCGTCTCGCTGATGCTCTATGACTTTATTTGGGAAGAGTAGTCGCAACGAGACGTGCGAAAATGCGTAACTTTCAATTCGTAAAACATTTGCAAAACTGCGCTGAGGCAATCGCTATGCGTGGTATGCGCATAGAGGAAAGTCCGAACATCACAGAGCAAGGTGCTGAACAAGGCAGGGCTTCGGCACTGCGCAAGTTCAGGCGGGCAGGAGCAATCCTCGCTCGACAGAGAGCGCAACAGAAAGCAAACCGCCTCGCTCACAAAGCGGGGTAAGGGTGAAACGGTGGGGTAAGAGCCCACCCTCGTTTGTAGCGATACAAACGCGAGGCAAGCCTCCCTGATGCAAGGCGATGTAGGAAGGCGTTGGCTTCCGCCTGAAAGGTGGCTCGCCTGATGAGCCTTTGGCTCAACGCCTTCGGGTGCGCCGCTCAGATAAATGATTGCCTTCGCTTTTGTGCCTTGTGCACAACGGCGAAAACAGAATTCGGCTTACGGGCGCAGTTTTGCTTTTTTATTTCAGGGCTTGATTGCTACACGCTCGGTGCGTAATTTCCCACTACAAAATGAACTCATATTTGCAACCAACTTGAACATTTCAAAAATGAACCGAGCCGTTTATTATTTCAACCTCGTCCGACTTTCTCTCTTTCAAATCTCTTTCGGAATCATCTACGCCATTCTCACCGATACGCTCAACCGCGTGATGACGATTGAACTCGGCATTGCCGCATTTATTGTTGGCGGATTGATTGGCATACGCGAACTGATGGCATTTTTAGGCGTGAAAATTTGGGCAGGGAATCTTTCCGATAAAACGCACTTCTTCGGCTATCGTCGCACGCCATTTGTCTTGGGCGGTTTGCTTGTGAGTGCCGTCGCGTTCTCGCTCATTGCACCTGCGGCGTTCAAGATGCAAGAGAATTTTTGGCTCAGCCTAATTGAATTGATGGTGATTTTCACGATTTTCGGCATTGGCTATCACGCCTCGCTGACCACCTACTACGCGCTGATTGCGGACTACGCGGGAGAAAAAAATTTGAGCAAAGTTGCCGCCGTGAGTTGGTGTTTGATGGTGCTGACCGGCATTTTCACTGCAGTCGCGATGTCCTCTTATCTCAAAGACTTCACCAATGAAAAACTGGCAACGGCGATGACAACCGCAAGCATGATTGCATTCGGAATCGGATTTGTGATGGTGATTGGACTTGAACGCCGATATGAAACGCTCGATGCTAAAAAAGAAGAAGCACTCACGTTTCTTCAATCCATTGAGCTCATCAACACGTCACCGATGACCAAAGCATTTGCCTTCTACATCTTCATTTCCATTTTCGCCGCCTTCGGTCATGAACTCATCATGGAGCCTTTCGGTGCCGATGTGTTGGGGCTTAGCGTTGCCGATACAACGAAGTTCCGTCAGTATCTTGGCTCATCGCAGTTGCTCTTTATGTTGCTCACAGGATTTTTCATCAACCGAATTGGAATTAAAAATGCAGTCATTATTGGCAATGCGATTGCAACCGTTGGATTTTTAATGTTGATGGGCGCAGGGATTTCGCAAAGCGTGCCAATGCTGTATTCGGCGTTGATTACAGTCGGAATCGGACTGGGATTTTGCACGATTGGAAACATTGTGTTTATGATTTCTATGCACGCAGGCAGAACGGGCTTGTATCTCGGACTTTGGGGGACGGCGCAAAGCGTGGCAATGTTTTCAGGCGATATTGGCATGGGCGCATTGCGCGACGTGATGCTTCACTTGGCACAACCGATGTTGGCTTATGGAATCCTCTTTTCCGTTGTGATTGTTGCCTTTACGATTTCAACCGTGATGGTGCCGCGCTTCTCGATTGAAAAATTTGAAGAGGAAAGTCGAGTCTCACTTGAAAAGATGCTTGCCGTTGCGGGCGATTAAGCACGAGCGTAACACGTGCATTTTTCAAGGCTTATCTTGCGCGATTGAACGGCACGCATTAAATTCAGCGAAATTTTTGAAAAGAGAATGTGTTAAACAGGTAAGGCAATTAACCCAAAACGCGATATGTTTTATCACAGGTTGGGAGCAATCCCGCCGAAACGACACATACAATTTCGCAAGCCCGATGGGTCGCTCTACGCCGAAGAATTGATGTCGACCAAAGGCTTTTCAGGCATTTACACTAACGCCTATAGGCAATCGCCCCCTACGAAAATCCAACAACTCGGAAAAACAGAAATGCTGTCGCTCGTGGCGCATCGCAACGATGAACTGCGGGTGTATCACCTCCGCATGAAGTCGGCTTCACGCGGCGGTGAGTATCTCTCTTCTCGTGTTCCGATTTTATTTAACGCTGATGTAACGCTCTATATCGCCTTGCCTTCCAACGAGATGACTTACTACTACCGCAACGGTGCCTCCGATGAAGTCGTCTTTATTCACGAGGGAAGTGGCACATTAGAAAGCGAACTTGGTGAAGTGCCGTTCAAGCAAGGCGATTATGTCGTGATTCCGCGCGGCATTACGCATCGCTTTGTGTTCAAAGAAACGCCGCGCCTCTTCATCATTGAAACCCATTCGCCGATTCAAACGCCGAAGCGATACCGCAACGAGTTCGGACAACTCTTGGAGCATAGCCCATATTGCGAGCGCGATATTCGTCCGCCACAAACGCTTATCACCAAAGATGAGAAGGGCGAATTCGAGGTGCGTGTCAAGAAAGGCAACTTGATTGCGCGCTATTGCTACGACTATCACCCGTTTGATATTGTCGGTTGGGACGGATTCTATTTTCCATTTGCGTTCAGCATTTATGACTTTGAGCCGATTACAGGGCGGATTCATCAGCCGCCGCCGGTGCATCAAGTCTTTGAGGCGCACAATGTTGTGATTTGCAATTTCGTGCCACGTCTGTTTGACTATCACCCACAGGCGATTCCCGCGCCGTATAATCACAGCAACATTGATTCTGATGAAGTGCTGTATTATGTCGATGGGAATTTTATGAGCCGCAGAGGGATTGATGTTGCGTCTTTGACGTTGCATCCGGGCGGAATCCCACACGGACCGCATCCGGGAACAGTCGAGAAAAGTATCGGCGCAAAAGAGACAAACGAATACGCCGTGATGATTGACACGTTCAAACCCTTGCACCTGACGGTTGAAGCCATGCAATTTGATGATGCGAACTATCCGATGAGTTGGAGCGTTTGAGGGGCGAAGTGCTTTGAAACGATTTTTGTTATCTCAATTCTTGCTAATCCAAACCCTTTGTTGTTGATATGGGCAGAATCTCGCAAAAAGTGTTGGTGCTGAATCAAAGCTACGAGCCAATGAGCATTTGCGATGTCAAAAAGGCGATTATTCTCGTCTTTGCGGGCAAAGCCGAAATGGTGGCGGCGTATCCGAATCAGTTCATTCGCTCGGTCTCGGCGGAGTTTCCGATTCCATCGGTGGTGCGGCTGATGGTGTTTATTGCAGTGCCGTACAAGAAAATCATGCTCACGCGCCGAAACATCTTGCGCCGCGATGGCAACCAATGCCAATACTGCGGACGCACCGACGGACTGACCATTGACCACATCATTCCGAAATCGCAAGGCGGCGGCGACACTTGGGAAAACTTGGTAACCGCCTGCACGCGTTGCAACAACAAAAAAGCCAATCGCACGCCCGAACAAGCCGGTATGCAACTGCGCCGAAAGCCGATTCGCCCAACGCACATCATGTTCATGCAACGCTTCATCGGCAACATCTCGGAGAGTTGGAAACCCTATCTCTATATGGGCTAAACAAGGCGGCTGACGGTCGCCTTTTTTATTGCTTTCACGGTTGGTGATGAAAGTTAGGTCGTGTTGACAAAATTAAACTTGAATGCACCGTAGAAAGTTGAGAGTTGAGAGTTAAAAATTAGGAGCGAACCTGCCCTTTTCAACTCTCAACTCTTCACTCTTCACTCTTTACTGGTTTGGATTCCTTCGCTACGCTCGCAATGACCAAGACAGTGTGCAGAATGCGATATAATGACACGTTCGCTTTCGTCATTCTGAACGAAGCGACGCTAATGAGTAACGAATAATGAGTAATAGACTTACTACATTGAAAACAGTTCAAAAAAAGCAAAAGGAGAGAATGTAACCTCACCCTGTCGCTCTGCGACGTCCCTCTCCTTTCGCAAGGAGAGGGACGTTTTGGCAACGCCAAAACAGGGTGAGGTCAAAGGATAAGGCTTTGCGGTCAATGTTACCTCAATTAAGCGTTTTTGTGATGTAGTAAGTCTAATGAGGAGCGAAGTCTCTTTTCGTTCTTCATTCCTCGTTGCTCACTACTCATTATGATTCAGTAGGATTTTTTCGCGCCGACTTTGCGTCGAATATCTGCCAAGAAATCGTTGAGCGGCATTTGGGACTGGACGGGACCCGATTGCAAGACCTCGTCTTCTTTGCGCTTAATGTTGTTCAGCGGGTTGTCTTGATAGGCTTTGTGCTTGGAGATAGCGTCTTCAATCGTTTCGCGAAAAACATCGCGCGGGAAGGGCTTGACAAGATAGCGGAAAATTTGTCCGTCGTTGATGAGCCGAATGGCTTCTTGCGCGTCTTTGGAATCGGACATGAAAATCGTAACCAAATCGGGGTACATCGTGCGAAGGGCTGTGAGGAAAATCGTGCCTTTTGACGAGGCGAGGGTTGAATCGCACGCAACTACGCCAATGGCTTTATGTTCGGCTAAAATTTGGTAGGCTTGTTCAATCGTTTGGGCAAGGTGGCACGTGTAAGTGTTTTCAAAGAGGCTTTTGTAGCCTTGAAGGTGCGAGTCGAGTTTATCGATGAAAAGCAGTTCAACTTCTGCGTCGGGCTTTGTCGGTGCTTTTTTCCCTTTGGCTTTTTCAACTTCTTGGTTGAGGTCGGTTTCAAGTTCGGCGATTTTGCAAGCGGTTTCTACGGTTTCTTTGAGTTTATCATTATCCCAAGGCTTGCTGATGAAGCGATAGACTTCGCCCGAATTGATGGCTTCAATGACATTATCCAATTCGCTGTAACCGGTAAGCAAAATGCGTACGCTTTTCGGCGAAAGTTTTCTGGCTTCTTTAAGAAACTCCACGCCGGTCATTTCGGGCATACGTTGGTCGCTGACGATAACGGCGAAGGATTCGGATTGAAGCATCTTCAATGCCTCTTTCGCACTCGTTGAAGTAGCGATATTCCAGCCGCGAAAGACGAGTTTGAGTGTTTCGAGAATTTGCGGTTCATCATCAACAAAAAGGACTTTTGACTTTGGCGTGTTCATAGCAGTGATTGAATTGAAGGTTATTTGCCTCTTTTTTTCGTTGCCGATTTCGGTTTGGACGGCTCATCGTCGGAAAACGGAGAGGCGAGTGTTTCCGTTTTTTCTTCATTGTAAGGTTGTGCGGCATCGGTGCGTTCAATCGGAAGGAGAACGGTAAAGGTCGAGCCTTTCCCTACTTCGCTTTCCACTGAAATTTTCCCGCCGTGCTTCTCAATGATTTTATAGACGATGGAAAGCCCAAGCCCTGTGCCTTTTCCAACTTCTTTGGTTGTGAAAAACGGCTCAAAAATTTTGTTCAAATGTTCGGGCAGAATGCCTGTGCCATTATCGCTGACTTTGACGACCACATGTTCGCCTTCTTTGCGCGTGGTGATTTTGATTTTGCCCTTGTCATGCGTGATGGCTTGAACCGCGTTAGTGAGTAGATTCAAGAAAACTTGATTGAGTTGCGCGGGATAGGCAGGAATTTCGGGCAATGTTCCGAAATCCTTTTCAACCTTAATGCCTTTTTCGCGAATGAGGTGCGCGGCGATTTTGAGCGTCGATTCAATGTTCTCGTTGAGGTCAATTTGTTTGAACGCCGCCTCGTCTAATCGTGAGAAGTTTTTGAGCGAAGAGACAAGGTCTTGAATGCGCTCAATGCCGTCGAGCGAATTGAGACACAGTTTTTCAACTTCGGCATGAAGCGTAGCAGTTTCAGACCGCTCTTCAATCTCGTTCAGCAACTTAGCAACGGCACTCGATGAGCCATGCAGAATTTGCTCTTTCAATTTTTGATGAAGCGCGAGAAGCGATGTGAGTTCTTTGTGAGCGTCGAGCAGGAGTTGCAAATTGCTTTTGACGTAACCGAGCGGCGTATTGACTTCGTGCGCGACACCGGCGACCATTTGACCCAGCGACGACATTTTTTCCGCCTGCATCAGTTGCATTTCGGATTGGCGCAAGTTCTCGCGAAGTTTTGCCATTTCGGAGATGTTCATGACGAAAGTTACCTTCTTGTGTTTGCCGTCTTCACTGGTAATGCGGGCGGCATCGGCGAGAATGGTAATCGGCTTGCCGTCTTTGTGGCGCACAATCCACTCGGTTCGAATGTCGCTGTAACCGCGAATTTCCTCGCCACTCATGCGCATATACTTGTCGTGCAAATCGCGCCAGAATTGAATTTTATCGGGAGCAACGATTTTCGTGAAATGTTCGCCGATGAGTTCCGTAGGCGCGTAGCCGTAAATGCGGCAATAAGCGTCATTGACATACTCAAATATGCCGTCTTCGTTGGTAATGCAAATGCCAAGCGGCGTGGAGTCGATGATGGTTCTGAGGCGCGCTTCGCTTCGGCGCACGGCGTCGGCGGTTTCGCTTGTGAACGCATCGGCATCGGCGCGTGTCGGGGTTGTAGAAAGTTGCCGCATGGCTTTCTCAATTTCTTCGCGCATCGTTTCTTCAATGAACGATTGCAAGCGCGATTCCGTCTGCGCAAGAGCTTTGCTTAAATCCATCGGTGCGGAAACCTCTGCCACTTTGGCGTGAATGGCGTTGCCATTTTGAAGCATCGGCGGAAGCAACTTTTCAGGAACGGCTTTAACAAGATGATGAAGCGAGAGCGTGAAGTCGGAAAGGGCTTCGGAAATGGTGCCGTCGTCGCTTGCGCCGTGTTGTTCCAAGAGCGGCTCTAAAAGCTCCAACTTATCGAGCGCGAGACGTGCTTTTTTCAGCGAGGTGCGGATTTGGTCGTAGTTCATTGGAAGCGAAGTTAGGCGTTCGGTTGAATCGTGAGACGAACTTCAAGAATCCCGTTTTTGTATGATTTGACAAGGCTTTCGGGCTGAACAGGTGCAGGAAGCGAGATGTTTTTTTCGTAGCGCATGGAGGCACTCTTTGCATGAATCTCGATACGGTCGATGTGTGCGTCGAGCATGATGTCGGATTCGGAAACGCCCGAAAGTTGCGCGTAAATCACCACAGCGTTGCCTTCAATGAACACATCGGTTTCAGGCTCGGCACTCGTTATTCGGGGAGCGTCAGTCGATTTCTTTTTTGGTGAGGCGGATTTTTCAAACGGCTTGAAATCGGGCTTTGAGGACTCTCGTTTCAAGTCGCCCAATGTGCGCACACGAAAGTGGTAAGCGGCTTTGCTATTTTTTCCTAAATCAATTTCGCCTTCGCGGTTGAGTTCGCCTTGTGCATTTTGAAGGTCATCGGCGAGTTTGACAAGTTTTTCAATCATGCCTAAAACGCCGCTCAATCTTGTGTCGGAGTCATCTTGGTGTGGTTTGTTCATCGTTCAAAGGGTTAGTAGTTCATAGAAAATTTCTTCCATTGCTTTGGGTCTAAGGGGAGTTCGGGTGCGTCGGTTTTGAGTTCGCCGGCTTTTTTGAGTTCGCTGATTTTGGTTTCGATGTCTTTGATTTCTTTGCTGATGTCGTTGATGCGCATGAGCAGTTCGATGCGTCGGCGGTCGATGATGCGCAGTTCTTTTTCGAGACGTTCTTTTTCGGTGGTCAGCACATACATATTGAGATAGTTCTGGCTTGGCTTTTTGGGCTTTGCGGATTTGGTGCGCGGCAAGCGTTTGGCACTGCGCGAGGTTCGAATTTCGTTGAGCGATTTCATATTCCCTCCTGTTTATCGTCGGCGCGGCGGTTGAAGTGATGCCACTGCCTTTTCAAGTTCAGTAAGTTTTTCTTTGAGTTCCTCATTTTCTTTGCGAAGCGTTTGGACTTCGGCGTTTGATGACAGGAGCGGGTCATTTTGCCACCAGTTGATGCCAAGTTCAACGGCTTTGTCGACAGAGCAAATCAACAGACGGATTTTGATGTTAAGGAGTTCAACATCGGCGAGATTGACTTTAATATCGCCGGCAATCACGACGCCTTTGTCGATAACGCGCTCTAAAATATCGGCAAGTGTGGCGGAACTTGTCGTATGCGTGATTTGGCTCATGCTTCAATCTGATTTTTTTTGGCGTAGCCAACGACTTCAAGCGCGTTGTTGAGGCGCACTTCATAAAGGTTTCTGTCCATCACGCGGCTGGGCAAGCCAATCGATTTAATGAACGCACTTTCTTCAAAGACTTCGGCGTAGCCAATCCACCCGCCGCCGTCTTGCGTTGTCTTTTCGAGTTTCACGAGTTTGGCTTTTGAGTCGGTCATAGAACTGACAAACTCTACAACTTTTTTTGCCGCTTGTTCAAAGGTCATAATTCAGTGGTTTATCTCCCGACTTGCTGTCGAATGAGCGTCAAGTTTTTTTGAAGCGATTCAGCACTGTGGCGCGTATGAGAAACGCCGCGAGATTCTTCATGGTGAATGCGCGTGCGTTCAGCAAGTTTTTTGACAATCTGTCGAACTTCCTCTTGATTGGTGCGCGAGCCGAGCCGACTGGTTTCGGAAGTTAGAACATCTTGACAAATGGTAACAAAGAAATTCGGAAAGTGAACGCCTTTGGTGCGTTGAACGGTGAGCGTGCGAGCAATCATAATGCACGCACGAACCGTTGGCGCAAATTCGCATCGACCGCTCTCA
>Ga0272446_1002329_pt1 | contig 26083 bp, 29 predicted proteins | sample YNPCB0061_FD_194587 | JGI IMG/M metagenome (GOLD analysis project Ga0272446, IMG submission 194587) | Hot spring microbial mat communities from Yellowstone National Park, WY, United States - YNP-CB-006-1 | ecosystem: Environmental > Aquatic > Thermal springs > Hot (42-90C) > Sediment | place...
CGACATTATTCAATGGAGCCCTAATCCAAAAGAGTTCATCCGCAACGCACTCTCGCCCGCCACTGTGGGCGAAATAACCATAGAAACCAGCGAGGATGGCAAGAACCGCGCCAGGGTAGTGGTCGCAAAAGATCAACACTCGCTGGCTATCGGTAAGGCTGGCCAGAATGTGCGCCTGGCGTCCAAGCTAACCGGCTACGAGATCGACTTTGAAGAAGCCGAAGAGATTACCGACCTCGACGCAGCCATTCTGAAAGCAGCCGAGAAGGACGAGTCCCTGAAGGTCTCGCAGGATGCCAAGAGCCGCTTCGAGAGCCTGTTCAAAGACGGCGAATAGTGGCGGTGGCCCATCACGGAGGCTGGATGCCCAAGGCTAAACACATTCCCATCCGCCAGTGCATCGCCTGTCGGGAACGCAGGCCCAAGCAGGAATTGTTGCGGATTGTGATTACCGAGGGAGGCCCCGTGCTCGATCCCAGCGGGCGCAAACCCGGGCGTGGCGCTTACGTATGCCCCGACCGCCCCGGGTGCTGGGCCGAGAAAAAACTTCGCCGCTTCGCCGGAGCCAAAGCAACAGAGCTCTCCACAGCGTTACAAATGGTTCTAGGAAACGTCTTTAGTCAGGCCCCAAAGGTCGAGAAACCGTCGTCGCAAGACACATGACTTTGGACGCACAGAACTGGAGGTCAGCATGGCAAAAATCAGAATCTATCAGCTCGCTAAAGAGCTCGGCATGACCAACGAAGAGCTGCTCAAAATCCTCGACGAGATGGGGGTAAGCTATAAGTCCCATGCCAGTACCCTCGAGGAAGACACCGCCCTAGCAGTCAAGGAGCTCATCGGTGAACAAAAGGTCGCCGAGGCAGCACGCAAAGCTGAAGAGGCCCGCAAGTCTATCCCCCACCGTCCCCCGGTGGTGGTGATTATGGGGCACGTAGACCACGGCAAGACCAGCCTGCTCGATTACCTGCGCAAAAGCCGCATCGCCGAGAAGGAAGCCGGAGGTATTACCCAGCACGTAGGGGCCTTTGAAGTAAAGACCAAAGGCGGCACAGTGGTGTTTATCGATACCCCCGGCCACGAGGCCTTCACCACCATCCGGCAGCGGGGGGCCCGGGTTGCCGATATCGCCGTTATCGTGGTCGCGGCCACCGAGGGGGTGATGCCCCAGACCAAAGAGGCCATCGCCCACGCCAAGGCCTCCGGGGCCAAGATTGTCTTTGCCGCCAACAAGATGGATCTGCCAGGCGCAGACATCAACAAGGTCTACCAGGACTTGATGCAGCTGGGCATGGTGCCGGTGGCCTTCGGGGGGGATGTAGAAGTGCTGCCCATCTCGGCCAAGACCGGCCAGGGCGTCGCCGATCTGCTCGAGACCATCCTGCTGCTAGCCGAACTCGAAGACCTGCGGGCCGACCCCAAAGCCGAGGCCCAGGGGGTAATACTGGAAGCTCGAGTTGACAAACAAGCCGGTGTCCTGGTGAGCCTGCTGGTACAGCAAGGTACCCTCAAAATCGGCGATTATGTGGTCGCGGGCGAGCACTGGGGCAAGATAAAGGCCATGTCCGATGCCGAAGGTAACCGTCGCACTGAGGCTGGCCCCGGGAGTGCTGTACAGGTACTGGGCTTTTCCGACCTGCCCTCGGCCGGGGATACCTTTACCTGGGTCCCCGACCAGGTAGCGGCCAAGGAAATTACCGAAGAGCGCATCGAGGAGCGCAAAGCCTCTGAGGCCAAAGCCGAGTTTACCCGCGCCCGCAGCCTGGCCGATCTGATGCGAAAGGTACACGAGGACGAACAAAAGGAAATCAACCTGATCCTGCGCGCTGATACCCAGGGTTCCCTGGAAGCCATTCAAAACATTCTGGCTAAAGAGGCCACCGAAGAAGTCAAGATCAACCTGCTGCTGGCCGCGGTAGGCGCACCTACAGAATCGGATGTGCTGCTGGCCTCGACTGCGGGCGGGGCCATCCTCGCCTTCAACGTCAATCCCAGCGGCTCAGTTAAGAAAGCGGCGGAGCAAAAGGGTGTGCCCCTGCAAAGCTTCCGCATCATCTACGAGCTGATTGACGAGATCCGAAAAATGGTGAAGGGGCAGCGCGAGCCGGTTTACAAAGAAGAAATCCTGGGAACTGCCGAAGTGCGGGCCATCTTCAAGCTGACCCGTGGGGTCATTGCAGGCTGCATGGTCACCTCGGGCAAAATTACACGCAACGCCGACATCAGGGTTTTGCGCAAAGGTAAGGAGGTCTGGAAAGGCAAAATCGAAAGCCTCAAGCGGGTCAAAGACGATGTGCGTGAGGTGGCTCAGGGCTTTGAGTGCGGAATTCTGCTGGATGGCTTTACCGATTTCCAGGAGGGGGACGTGCTCGAGGCCAGCCAGCAAGTTGAGGTCGCCACAGACTAACCAAGCGCCTCAAGCGGTTACAGAAAACCTTCTTGTGTATGGGCAGTCGAGTGCTTTGCGCTTTGCCGCAGCGGTGCCTCGAGCTGGTCAAACTTTGCATTGCGGTATAAAGTGGTTTGGCTTTAAGTTATGAAACGCTGGCAACGCTGGATCACCTTTGCAATCCTGGCCCTATTAGCCTTGGGGCCGGGGCTCTTCTGGTCGCCCAGCAAAGCCAAAGCCGATAACGGGTTTAGCCAGGGCTGGATGGCCATTCCCCTACCCCAGCAACTGCTCGAGGCCAAAGCCAAATTCAATCCCCTAAGTTTGGGCTTGATTGTGGTGGCGCTTGGACTGGCCATGCGCAGCCCTTCTGTCCCGGTTTGCCCGCCGGCCCCTGCACAGTTCATGCTGCCCCCAAGGCGGCGGCTTTATCTGGCCTATTCCCGCCTGCAAACCGACGGTGGCTAAAACCCCCATGCGGCCCGGTGCCAAAGGCCAAAAAATAAACGCTGTTCAGGAATTTTGGCCTGGCCCCAGGCGAGTGCAATCTGGATAAGGTATGGCCCAAAACCCTCGTCCTAACTGGATTTAGAGCAGTTCGCGAAAACAATCCCGCCCCACTCTGGCGGAGAAATACAGTGAACTGCAGCAGGAGCCCATATGACCAACCGTTTGTGGAAAGCTGTTTTTCTGATCGGGCTGCTTGTGGCAGCCATGGTGGGACTTTTCCGTCCCTGGGAAGCCCGCAACCCGCAAAACCCCTTGCTGCCTGCCGATGGACTGATTCGGCTAGGCCTCGACCTGCAAGGGGGCTTGCGGGTAACCCTGAGGGTAGTAACCCCGAACCCCGACCCTGCCGTAGCCAAAACCGAGCTCGAGGTAGCCCGCACCGTTATCGAGAACCGGGTCAATGCGATTGGGGTGGCCGAGCCGCTGGTGCAGGTGCAGGGCAACGACCGGATTATCGTTGAGCTGCCAGGCTTGAAGCAGGACCAGCAAGAGCGTGCCCTAGCATTGATTGGCCAGACCGCCAAGCTCGAGTTTCGCATTGTCAATCAGGGCGCAACTGGCACCACCGTGGCGCAAATCAACGAGCAACTGCGCAACTCAGGCCTGAGCGGGGCCGCCCTGGCTGCCCGCCGGGCCGAGCTCGAGAAAAATCTGTACAAGCTCGAGGACCTCGGACCGCCCCTGCTCACCGGTGCCGACCTCCGCACTGCCAATGCCTCTTTCGATCAGTTTGGCCGACCTCAGGTCGATATGGAGTTCACCCCCGAGGGGGCTAAAAAGTTCGAGGAGGTTACCCGGGCCAATGTGGGCCGCCAGCTGGCAGTAGTGCTGGACGACAAAGTTTATACTGCACCCAGCATCCGCCAGGCCATCGTCGGTGGGCGGGCCGTTATCGAGGGGCTTTCAGGCGTACAGGAAGCCTCCGACATTGCCCTGGTGCTGCGCTCAGGCTCCCTCCCGGTGAAGCTGGAAGTGGCGGAAACCCGCGCCATTGGCCCTACCCTAGGTCAGGATGCCATCAACGCGGGTATCCAGGCAGGAATTATCGGCACGATCCTGCTGTTTGTCTTAATCTTCGCCTACTACGGCTTCTGGATGGGGTTGGTTGCTGCACTTGGCCTGGTTTATACTGCCATCCTGCTGCTGGCTTCGATTTCCATGCTGGGCGCAACCCTTACCCTGCCGGGCATCGCTGGCCTGATTCTCACCCTGGGAGCCGCGGTGGACGGCAACGTGCTCTCCTTCGAGCGCATCAAGGAAGAGCTCAAAATGGGCAAGAAGTTCCGTCAGGCCATCCCGGGCGGCTTCTCCCACTCCATCATTACCATTCTCGACGTGAACATGTGCCATCTGCTGGCGGCAGCCGCCCTTTACCAGTACAGCACCGGCCCGGTGCGGGGTTTTGCGGTGATGCTGGCCCTGGGGGTGGTAACCGCGGTCTTCTCCAACCTGGTCTTCAGCCGCTGGCTCCTGGAAACCATCGGCGACCGCCGCGAAGTTAAGCCCCCCTACTGGCTGTGGGGTACAAAAATTGACTTCCTGGGCATCTCCCGCTACGTCACGGCGGCATCACTCACCCTGGCTGTCATCGCCGCGGGTATTGTATTTGTAAAGGGCTTCAACTTTGGCATCGACTTTACCGGCGGTACGGCTTTTACCATCCGCGTACCTGATACCGTCAGGGCCGATCAGATACGCAGCTTCCTGGATAACACTGGCATTGCCGAGCTGCGCGGGGCCGAATCGGTCATCACCTCGCTCTCCAGTGTGAGCGGCAATGAGTTCTCGGTGCGGGTGCGTCAGGTGAGCGAAGAACAGCGCATCGAACTAGAGAAAAAGTTCCAGGAAGGCCTAAATGCCACCATCCTCCAGTCCGAAACGGTGGGCCCGGCCATTGGGGCGGAGCTGCGCCGGAATACTGTTTTTGCGGTGCTGGTGGGGCTGGCGCTCATCCTGATTTATGTGGCTTTCCGCTTCGACTGGGTGTTCGGGGTAGCCAGCGTGATTGCAGTAGGCCACGACGTGGCGATTGTGGCCGGGGTGTATAGCTTGTTGGGGCTGGAGTTTTCCATTCCGACGGTGGCGGTCTTGCTGACCATTGTGGGGTTCTCCATCAACGACTCCGTCATCATCTCTGACCGCATCCGGGAAAACCTCAAGCTAATGCGGGGCCGTAGTTACTACGATATCGTCAACGCCTCCATCAACCAGACCCTCTCCCGCACCCTTATGACCTCGCTCTCAACCATGCTGCCCATCCTGGCCCTGCTCTTCCTGGGCGGGCCGGTACTGCGCGACTTCTCGCTGGCCATCTTCGTGGGCTTTATTGTGGGAACCTACTCTTCCATCTATGTGGTTTCAGCCCTGGTGGTCTGGTACAAAACCCTCGAGCAGCGCCGCAAGGCGGCCACAAAAGCCCGTTCGGCCTAGTTCAGCCGGGCCGGGCAGCCCCCACCTGCGGGTGGGGGTCTTTTGCTACCCCAGCCGATACCGGGTTTGGATGAACAGAATTTGGCTGCACAGCGCTGTGAAGCCGCTATGCTTGCAAAGTCAACTGTTCAGCGCCTGTGGGGATCGGGGCAATTTGTACCTCTGAAACTGTTCTAAGCTGACCGTATGTATCCATCGTTGAACGGGTATTTCCAGGTCGCCCAGACCGTCTGGGAGACCTTACCACCCATGACCCGCTATAGCCCCCAGGATGGGGTTACCCTCAATACCTACGCGGCGCACTTACGGGGCTGGGAAGAGGCCATTATCAGCGGGTTCTACGACATCTTATTCAGCCACCCAGCCACCCGCTCGGTGTTTCGTGAGGGTGAGCGGCCCATGCGGGAGCAGGTGCTCAGGATATGGTACCGGCGCACGATTGCTGGGCCGTTTGACCTCGAGTACTTCGCCTGGCAGGTTCTGGTCGGATGGGTGCATCAGTACCGGGGCATCTCCAAAAGCCAGGTCATGGTGATGTGGGGCTGGCTCATCGAGCAAATCTGGCAACTTTCCCACCTCAGCCTGCCCCTCGACGAGGCCGACCAGCTCTTTAGGGCCTGGATGCGCCTGGCCAACTCCATTCAAGCCATGGCTGCTGACGAGCGGCTCGAGGCCTACCTGCATAAACTGGAGCAGTCCGGGGTCAGTGCACGCATTCTCCAGTCGGCGGCAGTGAGCTGGCTCGAGGAGCGTTCCAGCCAGATCTAACCTCTTTGCCTGTATTGCAATAATGGCTTTGAACAACAGCAGGTAGGCGACCCCGTTCAGGACAGACCGCTAAAGCGGCTGTTCACCAGCGGGACGATCCCCTTCGGGACAGACCGCTAAAGCGGCTGTTCACCAGCGGGACGATCCCCTTCGGGACAGACCGCTAAAGCGGCTGTTCACCATGGACAAGCAGGCCTGCCCCACAGCGCTCTTTGCTTGGGCTTTACTCCCACTCAATGGTAGCCGGGGGCTTGCTGGTAATGTCGTAGACCACCCGCCCAATCTCCGGTACCTGGCGGGTAATTTTGCGCGCTACTTCGTCCAGAAAGTCCAGCGGAAGACGAGCCCAGTCGGCGGTCATAAAGTCTACCGTGGATACCGCCCGCAAACCCAGCACATAGCCATAGCTGCGCTCATCGCCCACCACCCCCACACTTTGCATAGAGGTCAGGATGGCCGCTGCTTGCGAGACCTGGTCGTAGAGGTTCCAGTCGCGTAGGCTGGAGATAAAGATATCGTCTGCCCGACGCAGAATATCCAGTTTCTCCTGGGTGACTTCGCCCAGTATGCGGATAGCTAGCCCCGGCCCCGGAAAGGGGTGTCGCATTCGGATGGGCTCCGGCAGGCCCAGCAGTAAGGCCAGTTCGCGCACCTCGTCTTTGAACAGGTAGCGGAAGGGCTCGAGCAGCTCAAACTGCAAATCCTCGGGCAAGCCCCCCACATTGTGGTGGCTTTTGATGTTGGCGCTGCCCTCACCGCTGCCCGCTGACTCGATCACGTCGGGGTAGAGGGTTCCCTGGGCCAGCCATCGGTAGCCCTGGGCCGAAAGCTGCCGGGCCTCGCGCTCGAAAACCCGGATAAATTCGCGGCCCACTATTTTGCGCTTCTCTTCCGGGTCAGATACCCCTTGCAGAGCAGCCATAAACTGCTCTTTTGCATCTACCACCCGCAGGGCCTTCCCCAGGGGGCGCAGGGCCTGCTCGACCTCGGTTCGCTCACCCAGCCGCAACAAGCCATGATCCACAAAAACCGCTGTGAGCCTTTCTCCAATGGCTTTTGCCAGCAAGAGGGCCAGCGTGGAGGAGTCTACCCCGCCCGATACAGCCAGCATCACTTTATCGTCGCCCACCCTGGCGCGGATCTCGGCCACCAGGCTTTCCAGGGTGTGCTGGGCCGTCCAGTTGCGGGCAACCCCGGCTAGCTCGAGGAAATTCTCCAGCACCTGCATTCCCTTGGGGCTGTGCACCACCTCGGGGTGAAACTGTACCCCAAAGGTACGCCCATCGGGCGCAGCAATGGCCGCAACCGGATTTTCTTCCGTACGGGCAATTACCTGCCAACCGGGGGGTAGCTCGGTAACTGCGTCGGAGTGGGACATCCACATCTGCAGCTCGCCCTCGAGGCCAGCAAAGAGCGGGCCGGTATGAAAAACCAGGTTGGCCTTACCGTACTCGCGGCGCCCAGCCCGCTCGACCCTGCCCCCGTAGTGCTGGGCCAGGTACTGCATCCCGTAGCAGATGCCCAGCACCGGCCAGCCCTGCTCGAGCACCCCTGGCGCAGGCCGCGGACTGCTCGGGTCGAACACCGAGGCGGGCCCCCCCGAGAGAATCAGGGCTTGCGGATTTTCCGCTTTGATACGCTCTAAACTGGCGGTTCCCGGCAGAATAACCGAGTATGCCCGTAGCTCCCGGATACGGCGGGCAATCAGGCGGGTGTACTGCGAACCATAGTCGAGGATGACCACACTCATGCAAGAAGCATAAGGCTCGAGGCGGTAAGCTCCAAGATGTTGACGACATGTTTTGCCTGCTCTGTTCCCTGGCGACCAGTTCCTGAAACACCACCGGGGTAAGCCTGCACCCTCAACCGTTCTCAATTTGAGCTAAAAGCGTACAGGGATTCTTTTACGGCTGGGCCACGCCTCGGCGATGCGCCTTTAGCTGCTGGGTATTACCCGCCCTAGCGCAAGCTGATAGTAACCCCGCCAGGGTTGGGCACCTCGATCAGCGATTCCACCGGCACGCGCCCCTGCACCCGAACCCGAATGCGATAAACACCAGGTTTGTCGAAGTCGACCCGCCCCGGTAACTGGGCCACCTCGGTGTTGAGCGGCATTTTGGAACCTTCGGGGATTTCCAGGATAACCAGGCTAGCACTCGGCCCTGGCGGTTGCAGGCGAAACTCGACCGGATAGGCCGTAGCCTGCGCGGAAGAAGCGTTTCTGGAGCGTATCCACAAACCAGCCCCGGCCAGCAGCAACAAAAGGGCAACCGGCCATAGCCAAAGCAGGACTGCACGACGGCTTTGCGAAGGGGGTTCTAAAACCTCAAAGGGAGGCTCGAGGCGCTCTTCGATACGGATGCGGCGTGGGGGTGTGGCGGTCGGTGTCGGCAAGGAAGGTTCGTTTACCTGAACGTTGAGGCTTTTGCTAACGGCAGGCTTTTCGGGGACTGCTTCAGGCTGAGCCTGCTTTGCTTCCTCCGAGTGAGCCGAGTAGAAGCCATCGAGCGAAGACGAGGCATCTTGACTGCGAGTAAACTGGCCGCTAATCCCTCCACCGCTCGCGCCTTCGGCCTCGAGCGAAGACGAGGCCCTCTCCTCGTGAGACACACTGTCCTCCCTCTCCCCCTGGGCTCGCGCCCTACGGGCCTCGAGGCGCTCATTTCGGACGCGCTTGGGCTCGTCTGTCGCTGGGGACGTATCCTCAGCCTCGCGCCCCGAGTAGATGCCATCGAGCGAAGACGAGGCATCTTGACTGCGAGTAAACTGGCCGCTAATCCCTCCACCGCTCGCGCCTTCGGCCTCGAGTTGCTCCAGCAGGTCTGCGTAGTCGAGCTGGCCCGCCACGTAGTCTTCCAGTGCTGCCCTCCAGGGCAAGGCTTGATAAGCATCTCCAGCAAGCACCTTCACAGTGTTGAGCAACCCTGCAAAATCCCACCTGTGCACAGAGCTGGGCACCCCCACCCCACCCAGCCAGACCCGGCTACCCCTGGCCCAGATCAGCTCTGGAATTATGCACCCCACCGGAATGTTGCTTTCTTGTGCCCGATGCAGCACGCCCAATAGTTGCTTGCACCACTGCGTCAGTCGGATCACATCAACCCGGCCAGCCAGCCAGGCGGTCTTGACGGCACCTACAGGAATCTCGGCAATCCAGGCATCTTCTTCCTGGTCTATCCAGGAAAGGGTATGGGGTATGGATAGTTTGGGAGGTTGTTCCGGCAAAGGCTTAAAGGCCAGCACATCAATACCAGTACGCACATCCTGGCCTTCATGCGCCTCAATTGCACCTACCCCCGGCAGCGCAATGCGCTCCCGCAACAAGTAGTGCCCCAGGCTTTCCATAACCCGCAGTATATCGCGCTTCGGGCCATCAAAGGCATGGGGTATCTGAGGGGTGCTGTTTGAATACCTGGCTTCAAGGTTGGCCCAGCCTGGTGCCCCTCAACCTGCACGCCAGCTTGATGCCAGCGTGCCATCTGGAGTTTTCCATCTAACACATCAGTACACAAAAAACAGACTCTATTCAAACAACCTTGCGTTGACACTATATTTTTGTGAATCCTATAATCACACCTAGGAAAGTCGACCTTTACCCCAAAGTGGGTTCTGCGTTGAAAGGAGCTAGGATGGAGTACAAGGTGACCCTCTCCACCGAAGAAATTGTGCGCGGTCTCAAGCACTATCGCCGTATTGCCAAGCAGGATGTTCTTCGGGCCCCGGAGACACCGAACCCCGATATCTTTCGCCTGCACGCTGAAGCCCGGCGCGAAATTTATGCCAAGCTGGCCGAGGTAGCCGAGGCCGAAGGCCCCGATGCGGTCGTGGGCCAGGCCCTGGAGCTGTACCAGCAGTTGCCCTTTGTAACCGGCACCGCCGAAGATGCACATCCCGAAATTAAAGGCCAGGAAAACGCCCTCGAGAACTTCTTTCTGATGATTGGTCTCGATCCCAAAATTCGCCGGGAGGCCCGCAAAGCACGTAAACCCTTGCAATAAAGGGCGCCAGCCTGGGGGATACTGGGGCGCTCCCCAGATTTGGGCCTCACAACTGTCTTGTTTTTATCAACCATGAACCTCGAACTTCTTGCTGCTCAAGCCAGAGCCTGTGTGGCCTGTGGCCTGGCCAAAAACCGTACCCAGGTGGTCTTTGGAGAGGGCAACCCCGATGCCCAGCTGATGATAGTGGGCGAAGGCCCTGGCGAAGATGAAGACTTGCAGGGTAGGCCGTTTGTGGGGCGCAGCGGGCAACTGCTCGACAAAATCCTGGGGGCTGTGGGGATCGCTCGAGAGAGCGTCTACATCGCCAACATCGTAAAGTGCCGCCCACCAGGAAACCGTGCACCCGAGCCGCTCGAGGCCAAGACCTGCACCTCGCTCTGGCTGATAAAGCAAATCCAGCTGGTCAAGCCCCAAATCATTATTCCCCTGGGTGCGACAGCGCTCGAGTTCTTCGCTGGCGAGAAGCTGCCCATCACCAGAGCTCGAGGCAAGTTTTTTGAGTGGCAGGGCATCAAAATTTTCCCCATGTTCCACCCGGCTTACCTGCTACGCAATCCCTCGCGCGAAGCAGGTAGCCCCAAATACCTCACCTGGCAAGACATCCAGCTGGTCAAAAAAACCCTCGACGAGCTGGGCCCCAAAAGGGGTGTCGAAATCAAAGCCGCCAGCCAGGAATCGCTTTTTTGAATGGTCAAAAGCCCCCAAGATGCCTGTTTGACAGACCTCGCAAATGCTTATCTCCCGTGTTGGCCTGCTGCATCTCCTAGTGGTATATCTGGTTTGGAGCAGCACCTATCTGGCCTTCAAAATTGGTCTCCTCAATGGCTTTGAGCCGTTTTGGATGGGAGCCACGCGGTTTATCCCCGCGGCCTTGCTTTTGCTTTTGTATGCCCGCTGGCGGGGCAGGCAGGTACAGCCCCGCCGTGCCATAGTGGGGAAACTGGCGCTATCGGGCACCATGCTATGGCTGGGCGGCACCGGCCTCATTCTGGTGGCAACCCAGTATGTGCCTTCGGGTTACGTGGCTTTGATGATTGCCACTACACCCATCTGGGCTGCCATCGTTGAAGGCTTTTTGGATCGAAAGCAGCCCTCAGGGCTTCTAGTGCTGGGCCTGCTGATTGGTTTGTTGGGTATCCTGGCGCTAAACGTACCCAAGCTGAGCACAGCCGCGCCCACCAACCTGCTGGCTTTCGCGCTATTGCTCATCTCTCCAATAATGTGGGCCAGCGGCACTATCTACACCCAGCGCAGCATTGCCAGCGTAGAGCCGGTGGTCGTCTCGGGTTATCAGCAACTTTTTGGCGGGCTGGGCTTCTTGCTGATCTCCATCGTTCTTGGCGAGCCGTGGCACACCCCCACGCTTCTGGGCTGGGCCAGCAACCTTTACCTGATTGTCTTTGGTTCACTAATTGCCTATACCTCATACATCCTGGCGGTGCGGCTGCTGCCCCTGAGCCTCGTAACAACCTATGCCTATGTAAATCCGGTAATTGCCCTGCTGTTGGGCTGGGCGTTCTTGCAAGAGCCCCTGGGGGTTTGGACCTGGATAGGGGCCGCCCTGGTGCTTGTGGGGGTGGGCCTGGTTTTCCGCAGCCGCATGAAGCCCGCTGTCCAGCCTGTGCTCTAACCTGACTGCGCCAAGGGAACCTTTGTCCAACCATCAGTGTTTGAAGTGGCGCGAACCAGTAAAAACCATCGCAAGGCCCAGCTCGTTGCAAGCAGCAATTACCTCTTCATCCCGTTTGGCGCCACCTGGCTGCACGATGGCGGTAACACCTGCTGCCGCCGCCGCCCGCACCACATCGTCGAAAGGAAAAAAGGCCTCGGAAGAGAGTACCGCCCCACGGGCCCACTCACCCGCATTCTGGATGGCGCGCTCGGCGGCCCAGATGCGGCTTACCGCACCTGTACCCAGCCCCACCGTCACGCCATCTTTAGCCAGCACCACGCTGTTCGAGCGGGTGTGCTTGCCCACATACCAGGCAAACTTAAGGTCGAGCAGTTCCTGGGGTGTGGGAATGCGCTCGGTCACATAGCGCAGCTCGAGCTCTTCCCAACGCCGAAAATCTCTGTCCTGGGCTAGGAAACCGCCCACCAGGGGGCGAAACTCTCGCTTGTCGGCGTCTTCCAAAGCCGCAACCAGCACCCGCAGGTCTGGTTTTTTGCTGCGGAACCAGTCCAGGGCCTCGAGGCTTACCTCGGGCGCGATGAGCACCTCGAGGAAAGTTCCACGGGTAGCCATCGCGGTGGGTAAATCCACCGGACGGTTAAAAGCCACCACCCCGCCAAACACCGAGAGGGTATCGGCGTCACGGGCACGTTCCCAGGCAGTTTTGGGGTTATCGGCCAGGGCTACCCCGCAGGGGTTGGCGTGCTTGACGGCCACACAAGCCGGCAGCTCAAACTCTTTGACCAGACTCCAGGCCGCGTCGGCGTCGGCGTAGTTGTTGAAACCCATGGGCTTACCCGAAAGCACCTTTGCGTGCAACACTGGGCCGGTCTGGCCCTCGAGGGCGTACAAAGCCGCTTCCTGGTGCGGGTTCTCGCCATAGCGCAGCTCCACCCCCGGCAGGCGCTCCAGGGTCAGGAGCTTGGTCTGGGGGAACTTCTCATAAGCCAGAAAGTTGGCAATGGCCGCATCGTAGGCCGCAGTGTGAGCAAAAGCCTTATAGGCCAGCCTACGACGAAACTCACTGCTGATACCGGTTCGCAGGGCCTGCAGTACCTGTGCATAGTCGGCGGGGTCGCACACCGGCAGCACAGCCTCGTGGTTTTTGGCGGCGGCGCGCAGCATGGCCGGCCCCCCAATGTCGATGTTTTCCAGGCACTCTTCAAAAGCGGCCCCGCGTGCAAGCGTCTCGCGAAAGGGGTACAGGTTGACACATAGCAGGTCGATGCGGGTCAGGTTGTGGGCTTTTAGCTCTGCTTCGTGTTGGGGGCTTTTGCTGGCCAGTAAGCCTGCATGAATATGGGGATGCAGGGTTTTTACCCGGCCATCCAAAATTTCGGGGAAGCCGGTCACCTCGGACACGTAGGTAACGCGCAGGCCCGCCGCCTGCAGGGTTTTGTAGGTTCCTCCGGTAGACACCAGCTCAAACCCCAGCTCTACCAGACCGCTGGCGAACTCCACCAGGCCCGACTTATTCGACACCGATAAAAGCGCACGCATAGCTCAAAAATCATACCCTCCAAAGAGCGCCTATAAACTTTGGTTTGGCTGGCCAGAGCAAGCTACACTGTAGATATGAGCACGAGCATTTATGAAGCCATCAAGAAGGAGATTGTCGAAGCCATGAAGCGGGGCGATACCGCCACCCGCGACTTCGCCCGCGTAGTCAAGGCCGAACTCGACCGCAAGGGCGATGGCAGACCCCTACCAGATGCCGATGCAGCCAAAATTCTCAAGGCCCTGCGGGTCACGGCGGAAGAAAACCAAAACGCCTTCGAGCTTGCTTTTCTGGACAGATACCTGCCGAAAGAGCTGAGCGAAGCCGAAATTGAAGCCTGGGTTCGCGCCAACGTGGACTTCTCCCAGCTCAAATCGCCCATGGCCGCTATCGGTATTGTAACCAGGGCGCTAGGGCCATCTGCGCCGGGGGAACGGGTGAAGCAGGTGATTGAGAAGATCGTCAAAGGCTAATCCAGCCAGGCCCGATCCCCCTTCAGGCCGGATTCCTCCAACGGCTCGTAATACCGGATTCAAAAAGATAATCTTCAAATAAAAAGCGCTAAGAGGCTATCTTTTTGAATCCTAGAGCACACCCCTCGCTGTGCTCGGCGAAGAAAGCGTATCCCTTCGGTCGGGTTAGTTCGACACCTTTGCGCTCCTAAATCCAGTCGGTTCTGGCCTGCGCTAAGCACAAGGCTTCAGGTGGGGTACAACTCGGAGGCCATCTCTCGCGCCGCTTATCCTGCTCCTGCTCGAGCTAGGCCATCCCTGAGCTTAACCTCCATTTGGCTTACCGAAATGGGCATTCTGAGCTACAATATAGGTGCGGGAAGAGGGCGCAGCCGCTGGTGGGCATCCACCAGAGGAAAGTCCGGGCAGCACAGGGCATGATGCCAGCTAACGGCTGGGCGGGGTAACCCGACGGAATAGTGCAACAGAAAGCAGACGGCCCTCGCCCCAAAGCGAGTGGTCAAGGTGAAACGGTGCGGTAAGAGCGCACCAGTGCCCCTGGAAACAGGGGCAGCTAGGCAAACCCCATCTGCTGCAAGTCCCACGTCTCGCCAAGGCGAGGCGACACGACAGGGAGAACTGACCCGGTTCGTTATTACCTGCGGCAGGGACGCTCGAGGTGAGCGGCGACGCTCATCCCAGAGAGATGGCTGCGGAAACAGAACCCGGCTTACGCCTCTTCCCTAACCTGGAAACCCTCACCAATCCCCCTACACCCTGCGGGTGGGGGGTTGGTGCGTTTTGGCAGGTCGTACCGGGCATAGTGCCTTTTGAGGGGTAGAATTCCAAGCGTGAATCGCCGCCTGCTTGGCAGAGAACTGTTGCGCCAGGGGGAGCAGCGTGGCCCCGGCGGTCGCAGGCTCTGCCGCCATGCACCCTGCCACAACGAGGTGCCACCGGGACGCCGCAGCTGGTGCAGTGAGGCATGTGTGCACCAGTATCGGCTGCAAGCCCACTGGAGTTATGCCCGGCAGCATCTGCGTAAGCGGGAAAAGGGGGTTTGCCAGGTTTGCGGTACCGACACCCGCCCCCTTAAAAGCAGCCTGATGAAACTGTGGAAGGCCGCAGTGCAGATTGGACGAACCCAGCGATTGGCGCAAGACCTCTACCAGCACGCCGAATACCGCGAGCTGGCCCTGCAGTATGCCCAGTTCGCCCAGGAGCTTTCCCAGCGCGGCTTTCACGGCTTTGCAGCGGAGCTACCCAGGCGCTGGCGACCGCGCAAAGCCTGGAAAAAGCCCACAGACTTATGGGAGGCCGACCACATCCGGCCGGTGGTAGAGGGCGGCACCCACGCGCCAGAAAACCTGCGAACTTTATGTCAGCCCTGCCACAAACAAATGACTCGAGACCTCGTCCGCAAGCGCAAAAAGTCTAACCCCGGCGCAGGCTAATCTGCGAGCGCATCCCCAGACCCCCGCCATAGCCAGAAGCGCGTGCCCCAAAACCGACCCCGCTCCACTGTCACGCGCCACGCTATTTGCCCATTTTACGCCACGCTAAATGTCACCACTTGAAAGATGAGAAACACGCTAAATGTCACCAGTTTTGGCTTTGAATGGATTAGCAACCAGTGAAATAAGCATGAGATAACTAAGTCATTATAGTTCCGGGGGCTCCGGCCACGTTATCTCGCCGGAGAGCACCTGCTCGTCCGTGAGCTGCGCCGGGAGGTCCCGGAGAGCCTGCCGGTAGGCCATCCAGGCCTCCGGCACGGGCTCGCCCCGCTCGTAGGCCCGGGCCATGATCCAGTCCGTCTCGGCCAGGCGGCGGTGCCGCTCAGCCCGGACTGCCGCCAAGGCCTCCTGGATACGGCCCTCTAGGGTTCGGATTTTGAGTCTAGCCATCTAGCACCTCCTCGGCGAGTTCGGGTTCCTCGCCGCCGTCATACCAGTAAAGGAGGACCACCTCTAGCGTCCCGTCCTCCAGGCACCCGGCAGAGACGAGGGGGGAGAACGGGAGCACCTCGGGCTCCATCCCCACAACCTCGTCTCCGGGTTGAAGGGTAGAAAAGTCGTAGGTCTCCTGGCCTATTTCTTCCTCCTGCCCGTCCACGGTGCGCTTCAGGGTAGCTGTTAGAACCCTTCCAGTCCAGCTATAATGTAGGGTTTGGCCGGGTAGCCCTACCTGCAGAACGTACTTAACCCGAATCATTTCCACCTCCCGATGGCGAGGGTGTAAAACACAGCGACATCCACAGCGCTAGTGTTATATTGGCCTGCCTCCAGGCTGCATTGGGTTGTGGTAGACACAATGGCGTTCAGGATGTCTACTCGCGGCCCCGATATATCACCACTTGTGGTAGCTACAGGAACGGCGGTGAATGCGGCCGGGAAGACCCATGTTTTGGTCTTGTACTTGTAGTTGGCATCACTTCCAGTCAACATGCTCCCGAACGATGCCGGGTCGTGGGAGGCCCAGCAAATCTGCGTTCCATCCGCGAACCGGGTGTAGGAGCCGTTGGAGTTGGAACCGTACATCACACCGGCCGTGGCCCAGGGGAACCAGGTGCCCCCGGCGTACTGCCGCCAGTAGATGCCGGGGTCGGCGCTTTTAGGGACATACACCTGGGTGGTGGCCCCCGATGTTTTAAGGACTAGCAGGTGCCCCTGTTGGGTCACGGCGGGCGGCGTGTTGGCGCTGCCGGTATCGAAGGCCCCGCTCGCCACCTCATACGTGCCCGCATTGGTGAGGGTGTTCCAGTTTACGGCGCTGGTCAGGGACCCCCTGCTCAGGTACGCATCGGCGCTGGCGAGGGCACCGCTGGCATTGAGGAGGGGCACCCCGTTGGCTTGGCCGATGGGCAACTTACCTACTCCGGTACCGCTAGCCAGCCCCCCGAGAAGCCAGTCTCCGGGGGATGGCGTGATGGTGGGGGCGTCGCGAACGGGGGCCAGTTTTTCTGCCGTGACGCTCCCGTCGGGGTGGTCCAGCGTTGGGGCGCTGCGGTGGGCAGAGAGGGTCGTGCCGCCCTGGCTATTTTCCAGTGTGCTCACCCGTCCCGCGAGCCCGGCCAGGGTGTCTGGCGGCGCGGCGTCCCAGGGCAGGCCCAGGATGGCGGCGATGCGCCCCTTCAGGCGCTCGGTGCGGTTCAGGAGGCGCTGGAACAGGGTCTCCAGCGGCCCGATTCTCCGGGGCTCGCCTGGAATGGGCATCTCAAAATCCGTCTCCCAGCGGTCTTCGGGTGTTAGGTTTTTTGGCATCTTTACCTCCTATGGGTATATCTGCACAGGTTCGGGGTTCCACGCCCCGCCATCATCCCAGACTCCGCTGTCATCCCACACATCTTTGGGGCCGGGTATGTAGTAGATGGATCGGGCCTTGGCGTGGGCAGGCTTTATTTCCCGCACCAGGGCAGGGATGCGTTCTAGCTCCGCCCCAGCGATGGTGTAGTCCCAAGAGGTGTCGTCGTCCCACGCGCCCACCTCGTCGTCCCAACGGTCCGTGATGAACTCTGGGCGGTAGGGCCAGAGGTGGAGTGAGAACTCGGCCCAGATGGAGGGATCATCTCGGAAGTGCTCGTGGATGTAGGCATCATAGCCCGCCGCCTTTAGCCACAGACGCATCCCGTACTCGGTGCCCGCCCAAACCCAGAAATCCCAGGCCCCCAGCACCCGAGCTCGAAAAGCGTTGCTGGATTCGGCCGGATAACGCACGAAATTGCGCTCAGCCCCGAGCAGGTTCAAACCATCCTCCGGGGCCAGCTCGGCATATCTCGCGCGCAAGGCGGTAGCCACATACTCGAGGTGCTCATCGGCAAGCGCTCCATAGGCCTCGATTTCCGGCCCGACCGGGGCATCTTGAAACCAGGGCGGAGCCCGATCCCGCAACCAATCCTCCAGCAGGCGAATCTCATATAGCGGAATCACGGCTACACCTCAATCCAGGTCAGATTTGCGTTGAATTGCGCGGCCTGCACACTGCTCAGGGTGACATCGGTTGCAGGAGCCGACAACGCCACATCAATCACATTGGGCACGAACAGCGCTTCGATGATGGCCGATCTGTAGATTATCCCGCCAATCGGCACACCCGCTTGCAGAGCCGCCAGGGCTGCCGCGGCCTGCCCCTGCGCCTGGCTCAGGAATCCCGTGCGTACCCGGATGGTGGCGGTAATAGTGACGTTGACTGCCGTGGCTGCATATACCTGCACATCCGCCGTGAGCGGCTTTTTCTGCTGGATGATGTTGTTGGCCGCCGCTACCGCCCCGCTGCCCAGGCCCCCATCACCCCACACGACCACATCCACTGTTCCCTGGCCGCGCGGATTCTGATCCAAAACGCGCACCTTAGTGATGCTGGGGTCAGCCGAGAGCGCCCAGGAGCGGTAAGCGGCGGCGGTGCCGCCATAGCCCAGCTCTGCCCAGCGCAGGCGGCAGCGCTCGCGTAGCTGCGCGTCGGTTTCCTGATCAATCGCAGCCTCGATTACCTGGTCGTTAACGATGGTTACGCCGGGCAGCGGGGTAAACAGGGTTGTGCCGCTACCCAGCGCGAGCCGATAGGCCGTGCCGGGGCTCTCGGCCCTGAACTCCAGCGACAGCGTGCTGCCCGGATTGAGCACCCCGCCGGCCACATTGTTAAATCGCAGATTCCCCGCCCCGGCCCAAAGTTGGTTGGGCTGGATGGTATAGGGGCCAAACCCGCTGCTGCAGGTCAGGGTAAAGCGCTGCCGCTCAAAGGTGGCCTCTTTGCGCAGGAGGCCATAAACGTTGTAGGCATACAGATCCAGGAACGGGCCGGTGGCGCTTTCCAGGTATCCGCCCTGGGTAATGGCCAGGCGCACCGCCTCCAGCTCGGCGATGGCTTCGGCGTATAGCTCGATCAGCGTGCGCTGCTCGGAGCCGGCTATCCAGTCGTTGGGGGCGTAGCCCTTGCTCTGCAAAATGCTTATGAGCCGGGCCAGCACCTGGCTTTGCGATCGGGGCTGGAGCAATTGCTCAAGTAGCACGCAGCACCTCCACCGATACGCCGCTGACGGCCAAAACCAGCGCAAACGGGCCCTGGGCCGTCAGGCCGCGAATGCTGACGCGAACTCGATTCAAATCCATCTGCTCGGCCTCCACTTCCACCTCGGCCACCCGCGGGTCCTGCTCCACCGCGGCCTGCACGAAGGTTTCCAGCTCGTACTGGGTCTGGGTATTCCAGGGCGCCTGCACCATCTCGCGCAGGTCGAAGCCGTAGGCCGGGTCGTAAAAGAGCCCCCCGCGTGGGGTCTGTAACCGCCGCACCAAAGCCCCCAGCAGGTTTTCCAGGCCGCTCTTGCGGCGGCGCTCGATCAGGCTGTAGTCGGTTCCGAGGTCCACCATAGTTATCCCGAAAATGTTTTGCCGGAGCCGCTGATGATCTCTCCGGTGAGGGTAGCCGAGCCTGTGGCCACGCCGGTGATGCGAATCTGGTCGCCTACCCGGGCCACCGCGGGGCCCCCGCCGGCGAGATTGACCACATCTCCATTTACATTGACCTCCGGCGCCACCACGTCCACCTTTACGGTGGCGTGAATTACCAGCTCCCGCAGGCTGCCCGCGTCGAACAACAACGCCACCGGGCGGGCCGGATCGCCATTTTCGAAGCCCAGCAGCACCCGCGTGCCCACCTGCACCCGCACCTCCACCCCGGGCAGCATGGTGCGCAGGGGCACCCGCGTGAGCAGGGGCAGATCGGGTTTATCCGGCTGCAGATCGAGCCGCATATCGCCGTGGTCGCGCAGAATCTGGCAGGGGTAGAGGGCCAGGGTGTCCAGGCGGCCATCCCAGATTAGCTGCTGCAGGCGGCGCTTCAGTCGCTCACCGGGCACAGAACACCTCCGTGCGGTACTGGCCGATGTGGTGCACCACACGCTCGATATCGCCAAACACCACGTCGGCCCCAGCCGCCCGGCCCTCGAGGCGCATGCCGGGCTCCAGGCCGGGCTCCAGGGGGAACCAGAAATGCCCTCGGGCAAAGTCGAACTCCATAGAGGCTAGCCGCTTTGGGTAGGAGGGCCAGGCCTCGCGCCCCACCCAGACCCGGCCATCCGGCTGCACCCGCCAGCTGCGCTCCGGCAGCAACAGCAGCACCCGGCGCAACTCCTGCCAGGCGGGATACCCCAGGCGCGTGTAGCGCAGAAAAACCTCGGGGCCGTCGATCTCCCCTGCGGCCTCGCCTGCCTCGGTCAGCAGGTCCCGGATGATGAGGTAGGCCGGCACCCCTTCGTAATACTTTGGGCGCAGCGCCCGATCCAGCCGACCCGCCCCGCCCACCAGGGATAGGCTCCAGAAGCCCCCTTGCCGGCCCGCAGCCACGCAGGTAGCCGCCAGGCGCTCACCGGATTCAAACTCCATCTGCAGCGGCTCATCCAGCGGCACCGGCTCGGTGGCCCGCAGCACGGCGACCCACCGGCCCGTGCGGGGCAGGCTGATCTGCCCATCCGAGATTTTGCTGGACTTGATCGAGAGCAGCGCCATTATCTACCTACCATCCGATTCGCCGTCACGGAGCCATCCGGAAGCCCTCGCGCCACAGACCATAGCCCCACCGTGCTGGGCCTGTTTTCGCCCGCCTTCTGCGCGCTGGGCTTGCCTCCGCCAGCGCCACCGCTGCCGCTACCGGCCAGGCTGCCCGGCGCGGGGCCGTCGAGCTTTTCCACTGTGCCACTCCTGCGCTCCTTGGACTGCCACTCCCTCAGCTTGAAGCGCAGCACAAACCCGCTTTCCCGGCTGAAGTCCGGGCTCTCCACCTCGACGAGGTAGACATAGCGCACCCCGTGAAGCTGCAGGTTGGGGTGGGCGGCCTGCAGAACCACCGGCTTCTTGTCGCGCCGGTTGCGGTACAGGTTGAGCACCGCCAGGAGTCGCTCAAACTCGGCCTTGGAATCGGCCACCGCCTCCACCTCCACCTCGGCGTCGCGGTAGCGCAGAAAGGTGCGCTCGGCCCCGTTTTCGCCCGCGATGGGGGCGGAATCCTCCTCCAGGCCGCCCCCCCGCACGTTCACGATGACATTGGGGATGGCCACCCGGCCCTGCGGGCCCAGCAGGGTCAGGGTCTCCCACACCTCCGGCGCTTCCCAGGGGCTGGGGATTTTAGCCATCCACGCCCTCCTCCAGCGCCAGCTCCTCCAGCGCCAGCAGCACCGCCTCTTTGAGGGCCGGCTGCAACTCCTGCACCACCTGGCGCGGCTGGCCGCTGCCAATCTGAATCTGCTCGATGTTGATGCTGACCGTGATCGAGCGCTCGGTTCTGGGGCGGGCCTGAGCCGGTGGGGGTGTGAGGCCCGGTTGGGCCAGCTCCACCCGGGGTTGGAGCGACTGCTCCATTCCGGCGACCGCATCCGCCACCTGCGGCATCCCGGCCTCGATGCCCTGGGCCAGGCCCAGCGAGAGCATCAGGCCGTAGCCTGCAAAGACCCGTGAGGGGCTTCTGATCTGGAACAGGCTGCGGAACCAGTTCTTGATGGCCTCCCCGCCCTGGGCGATGCGCTCGGCCACCCCCGAGAGCCCGGCGGAGAGGCCCTGGGCCAGGCCGCCCATGATGTTGCGGCCCCACTCCACGGCCTGCTGGCCCAACAGGGCAAGCGGCGCCGTGATCACCTGCACCAGCCCCTGCATGATCTGCCCTACCCCCGCCCGGGCCCGCTCGAAATTACCCGTAAACAGGCCCACCAGCACCTCGAGCAGCCCCCGCACCAGGTTCACCAGGCCGGTGAGGGCACCGACGATGCTGGCCCCAATGCGGGCGAAGACGTTGATGGTGAGGGTCATGATGAACCCCAGCACGAAGCCGAAGGCATAGCCCAGCGCGTCCAGCGCCCCATAGGCCCGCCCCAAGGCGGCTGCGATCACCTCGCCCACCGGGCCGAACTGCAGGGCCAGCCCGGCGATGGCCTGGCGAAAACCATTCCACGCCGCCACTAAGGGCACCAGGGCCAGCCGCACCTGATCGCGGAATTGCTGCACATGCTGCCAGGCCCAGACAAACGCCGCGCCCAGCGCCAGCAGCCCGGCCAGCAAAGCCCCCACCGGATTGGCCAGCATCGCCGCCGTGAGGGCCCGGAAGGCCCCGGCCAGCCCCAGCACCGCCGCGCGGGCCGCCGGAATGGGGCCGCCCAGGGCCCGCAAACGCAGGATGGCCCGATCCAGCGCCCCGGCCAGGTCGAAGGCCTTCAGGGCCAGGGCGCTCATGCCCTCCCGCAGCAGCAGCAGGCCCATCCGAGCCTGGCCCGCCACCATACCTACCCCGGCCAGGGCGGCGATGCCCCCACCAGCGGCCAGCACCACCCCACCCAGCCCCGCCGTGAGGCCCCCCAGCGCACTGCTTAGCCCCGGCATGGCGTTGATGGCGCTCATCACCTGATCCAAAAAGCCCCGCACGGCCCCCACCACCCGCTGCACGGGGGGCAGGAAAACCTGACCCAGGGTGATGGCAATGGCCTGCAGGTCGTTGCGCAAAAGCTGGAGCTGGTTGGCGGTGGTGGCCGAGCGGCTGGCGAACTCCTGCCCCACGCTGCCCGCGTAGGCCTGGCTGTCCCCCACCAGCCTGTAGCCCTGCTCCACCAGCGGCAGCGCCTTGGCCAGCCGGGCGATATCGTCGGCGTACTCCTGGCCGAAGATCAGGCTCAAGACCTTGAGCGGGTCTTTGGAGTTGTTGACGGTGCGCAGGAATTCCAGGATGGCCCCCTGGGCGTTCTTGCGGATGGCCGCCTCCATGCCCTCGGCGCTGTAGCCGATGGCCTCGAGGCCCATCTTGAGCTGCTTGCTCCCGGTGGTGGCGTTGGCCAGCCTGTTGATGAGGGCCTGCAAGCCGGTGGCCACCACCTCGGGCTGGGTGCCGGTGGCCAGCATCGCCGCCCCCAGCGCGGCCATCTGCTGAGCGGTGAGGCCCACCAGCTGCCCGGTGCCGCCGATGCGCCGCAACACCTCCAGAATCTGCGGGGCGGTGGCGGCCATGTTGTTGGAGAGGTGGTTGACCGCGTCGGAGAGCTGCACCACCTGCGGCTGGGTCATGCCGAAGATATTTCTGAGCTTAGCCAGGGTGTCCCCAGCCTCCTGGGCGGAGATATCGAAGGCCACCGCCACTTTGGCGGCATCCTCGGTAAAGCCGGCCAGCTCCTCCAGGGCAATTCCCGCCTGGCCGGCAGCAGCCGCGATCTGGGTCAGCTCGGCGGCGGAGCGGGGAATCTGGCGCGACAGGGCGATGAGCTGCTTCTGCAGCACCTCGGGGCCCAGCGCAGGGGTGAACTCCACCACCTTTTTCACATCGGCGAAGGCCGACTCGAACTCGATAGCGGCCCGGGTCGCCAGGCCGATCGGGGCGGCGATGGCCAGCGCAGCGGCGGCCAGTGAGGCCCCCATCTGGATGCGGTCGATGGCCGAGCTGGTCTGGATGGCGGCCCGCTCGAGGCCCCCCAGCGTGCGCACGATGTTGTTGGCCGGGCCGGAGATGCGATCGGCCAGGTCCACCAACACCTGCAGGCGCATGAGCTGGTTCAAGGGCTAACCCTCCGTTTTCTCGGATTTCGAGCTTTCTTCCAGGGTGCGGAGGCGCTCGAGGGCGGCCTCGAGGCTGGCCTGCAGATAGGCCGCGTTGAGTTCGGCCTGGGCCAGCTTTTGAGCCAGAAGCTGTAAAGCGCGCTCCATACTGGGCTCGGGCATCAGGGCCTCCAGTTCTGCGGGATGCGGGCCACGGTGGTCACGGTGTCCCACTGCTGCAAGGGCGTAAGGCGCAGGGCCGTTTTACGCACGAACCATTTGCCCCTATCGGCGCTGGTATTCTCCGCCACGCACGGCTGACCCTCGATCTCCCCCACGTAGATGCCGATGTGCCCCTCGCGGTCGGGGGCGGTGCGGGCGCTGGTGGGAGGCTCGTCAAAGTAGCGGCTGCTGAACAGCAGGTCGCCCGGCTGCAGCAGGCGCAGCAAGGTGGTGCGCTGGGTGGGGTTGGCCGGGTCGTAGTCGGTGGTGCTCACCGCCCAGCCCATCCGCTGTACACCCAGCTCCACATCGTGCGCCCAGCGGGATTTATCCGGGTCGCTTTTGGTGTCGTCCAGGATGCGGCTGTAAAGCCGCCAGCGGTTGGTGTCCAGCGCCCGGGCCACCGCCTCGAAGGCGAAGGCCACGCACCAGCCAGCGGCGGTGGGGAAGCCGGGCAACTCGCGGCGCGCGGCCTGGACAGCAGTTTCGGCAATCTTGCTCATGGCGGCCTCCAAAAGAAAAAGCCAGTCCCGAAGGACTGGCTAGGTTGAGTGTATCTTACCAACTCATGGTGGGATTGGCTAGCGGGCCATGCTCTTCAGCATGCGCTGCAACACCTGCACCTGCTGGGCGAGCAGGTTGAGCAGTTCGCTGTTGGGCTGCTACTCCGTACCCCCTTTTTGCTCCACGTACCGCAGCAAACTCGTCATCGCCTCCACCTGTTTAACTATGGCTTCCCACAGTTCTAGCGGCACTTTCATTTGATTCATCTCCTCGAGATCCCTTTTATTATTGGGCAAAGGTTCCTGAGCAAATACAGGCTCCTCAACCTCAAGACGAAGTTCCGACGCTTTCTCAAGAATCCACTTTTGAAGGGCTATTATGCGTTCTTTCTTGGCTGAATCCTTAACCCGTGGCGTAGAAAGCTTCATCAACAAGCCGAGAATGCCGGGTGTCAGGAGATAGGCCTGAAGCCTTCTTAAGTTACCATCATGAGTTTCAAGGATGACTTTATACTCCCGGAGCATCGGGTTCCGCTCAATCAAGCTATGAACGGGGTTGTTTTCATAGCCTACAAGCTCTGCCAGCCGAGCTACGGAAACACCAATATCTACCTGACTCCCCACTTTAACCCAGGCGATCTGTAAAAGACCAATGGGCGTAGCGACATCCTTTATACGCAGTACGCTCGCACTCGTCGCCGTCGCCACCTAAACCTCCCCATCTTCATCATCTGTCACAGCCAGCAGCGCTGCCAGGGGCACGCCGCCGTCCACCAGGCCCGCGTGGTACACCTCGCGCAGGCACTCCACAAACAGCGCCCAGTCCTCTGCGCGGGCCGCGTCCCACACCGCCAGCGCCAGGGGGTCGAGCCGGTTGAGCAAGAAGGCCCCCCTGGGGGTGTCCTCGAGGGGAGCCTTGCTCCAAAACGCCTGCCTTGCCACGCCTATATGCTTGTTGGTATCATGCATGCTGTACCTCCGTAACATTGGAGTTCACCAAGAAGCCGCCTTTGGAGAACGCTTCTTGGTTGCCCGTATTATGTACAACTCTCTATATAGAGTCAAGTCATTTACTACAAATACATATAGCACATAAGATGTGGCCATGTCGTGCAGACCCAATCTCAGCCCTCTGCTAAATCTTTTGAGGCGGGAGCGGGTTTCGCTTTATCGGCTTTCGGCAGCCTCTGGCGTAAACTATGCGGGCCTGCACCGAGCCACAAAAGGAAAATCAATACCCGACCTCCACACCCTCGCCCGCATCAAGTGCGCCCTGGAGGAAATCCTGGGGCGGCCTGTTTCGCTGGACGAGCTGGTAGAGGTACGGCGAGAGCGGCAGGATTAAGTTATCATTGGCTGCATGAAACAAAAGCTGTTGGTAGCAATGATTGCTGTGGTAGTCGGCCTTTCTTTGGCTCAAAAAGTAGACATCAATAAGGCTATGTCGACCCTCAAACAGGACAAACAGGTAACCCTGCTAAAGGAAGTTAAGCTGCCACCTCCACCTCCCCAGCGCTCTGCCGAAAAGAAGTATGAGGTTCGCATTCGCAACGAGGCCGACGAAGTATTCAACTACGTTATCTTCCTGGCCGCTCCCAAAGGAAAGCGTTACTTCAACCTCTACTCTGTTCGCTTTGAAGATGCCTACTCCTTTGACAATGCGCTTTACGGCTTCGGCTACTTAACAGGGTTCTTGATGCGGGCTTGTCTGGGCCTGACGGAAGAGAGCACTAAAAAGCTAGTGAACTGGTTTTCTGAGAAGGTTGAGCAAATCCAAGAAAGGGGAATCGGCGATTTCTCTCGGGATTTTGGGCCTGTTGAAATGAGCCTGATGGGTGGGGTGCGCTTCGACAAAAGCGGGCACCTGATTGTGGTGCTTCAGCGCAAGGGCGAGCCCGGAAAAAACTGGCCCCAGTGGTGCGAGAGATAACAACGCCCAACTCTTTGCAGTGTCAGGCTTACAGGTCGATCGGCACCAGGCCCACCTTGGCGGCGACCTGTTCCATATCGTTTCTCAGCGCCTGCAGGCGGGCCTCTTCCTCTGGGTTTGAGGGGCGCACCCGCGCCACAAGGTCGTACAGGAGGATGATTTCAGCCACCTCGCTCTGCCACTCCTGGTCGTCCCATTCCTCGGG
>Ga0272446_1002330_pt1 | contig 26071 bp, 21 predicted proteins | sample YNPCB0061_FD_194587 | JGI IMG/M metagenome (GOLD analysis project Ga0272446, IMG submission 194587) | Hot spring microbial mat communities from Yellowstone National Park, WY, United States - YNP-CB-006-1 | ecosystem: Environmental > Aquatic > Thermal springs > Hot (42-90C) > Sediment | place...
AAGAAAAAATTGATCTTTGTTTTGGTGTAGGCGGAACAATTTCTTCAATCATGTGGATGATAGAAAAAAATATTTTTGATATTGATCATCATTATCAGCTAATTCCGAATTATAAAATCACAAGAAAAAATTTTGAAATTATCAAAAAGAAAGTTTATCAACTTGCAATTGAAAACAAACTTGATGAATTAAAAGCAATTGACAAACAAAGGAAAAGAATTATTCTTGCTGGTATTTTCATTGTTGAATCAATTTTTGATAAATTTTCTTTGAAAGAAATAATTGCTTCAAATATTTCAATTCGTGAATCATTTTTAATTAAACAAGTTTTTCATAATTAAATGTTTTAATTAAATTGCATCACCATGAAAAAATATTTATTTGTTCCACTTTTAATTTTACTTGCGGCGTTACTTTTCTTAATTGAAAAGGAAAATGCAAAACCACAGCAAAAAAAATTTATAAGTGCTAATCTTTATAAAGATGGATTACTTCTTTCCGAATATAATAAAGTCAACAGAATTGCTAATTACAATTTCAAAATTGAATTCAATGCTTCGACCAGAAAAATTTATGTTCAAGAAAAAATAATTTGGAAAAACAAAACAAAATTCCCAACAAAAGAAATTCAATTTCATTTTTATGCTAATGCTTATAAAAGCGAAAGAACATTATTTGCCGAAGCTTATAAATTAAATCCAGAAAACAGAACTGAAATTGAGGTTAAAAATTTTTTGGTGAATGGAGAAAAAAAAGAACTTGAATATTTCCAGCCAGAAATTCCAAATCCATTTGATAGCACAGTAGCAAAAGTTGTATTAAATAAGCTGATCAATCCACAAGATTCTGTGCAAATAAATTTTGAGTACGAATTAAAAATTCCAATCAGTGTGAAAAGATTTGGCGCAGCTCGTGGTAGAAATTTCTTTTTCGTTTCTCAATGGTTTCCTAAAGTTGGTGTATTTGAAAATGGAAAATGGATCTGCAGTCAATATCATCCATATTTAAATTACTATTCTGACTTTGGAGATTACTCTGCTGAAATTTCTGTTCCGCAAAATTATATTATTGCTTCAACTGGAATTCAATACAACGAAAAAAATATTGGTAATAGAAAAACATATTTCATTAAGCAATCTGGTGTTCATGATTTTGTTTGGCTTGCAACAGATAACATTGAAAAAAGAGAAGAATTGTTCACACGTAATGATGGTTCACAAATAAAAATTTTAGCATACGTTCAACCCGAAAGAGAAAAATATTTTGAAAGATATTTTGATGCGGTAAAAAATTCATTAGAATATTTTGAAGATAATATCGGAAGTTATCCTTATGAAACTGTTTCACTCGTTGATGCCCCACGAACTTCTGCATCAGGAGGAATGGAATATCCAACTTTATTTACAGTGAGTGCAGAATTATTTGCAAGAAAAAACACTGGACAACCAGAATATTTAACCGTGCACGAATTTTCACATCAATATTTTTATGGATTGATTGCAAATAATGAAGTTTACGAAGCTTGGCTTGATGAAGGATTTACTTCTTACATTGCAACAAAAATAATGTATGAATACTATCAACCAATTTTAGAAAATTTTAAAGTTGCACAATTTGTTCCAATCTTTGGAATGAACTTTCTTTCTTATAAAGATATTCCAATAATTTATACTTTGACAGATGCAGTTATTCCAGAAGGTGCACGCGCAGCAAGTAATTATTATAAGAATCTAAATCTTGGAACAATTGCTGATACTTCATATTTACTTCCAACTCGATTAAGTTATGTTGTAAACTCATATCAAAAACCAGAGCTTGTTTTACTTACACTTGAAAGATATTTGGGTAAAGAGAAAATGAATTTAATTCTAAAAAAATATTTTGAAGAATTTAAATACAAACATCCAAAGGCAAATGATTTTATTAATATTGTTCAGCAATATTCACGTGAAGATATGACTTGGTTCTTTGATGAATTTTATCGTTCATCAAAAACATTTGATTATAGAGTTACGAGCTTAAAAAAAATTAGCGAGACTGAATACGAAGTTTTAGTTGAAAGACTTGGTGATGGAATTTTCAAAACAGAAGTTTCTCTGATTACTGATAAAAATGTTTTAACAAAAAAATGGGATGGAATTGAAAAGTGGAAAATATTCAAGTTCAATACATTGAATAATGTTTTATCCGCAGAAGTTGATCTTCATCGAAAAAATTTATTAGACATAAATTTCGCAAATAATTCTTTCACAATTGAAAAGAAATATGTCGCTTCATTTTCTCTTGCTGCTCGCTGGTTCTTTTGGGTTCAAAATGCACTTATGATTTTAGGAAGTATAGGATGATTTATTCAATCAAAAATAATTTGAATAATGGAAGTCGATTGGTTTTTCACAATACAAAATTTGTGTTTTTGATGTGGTTTCTTAATGCTGCATCGTCAATTGTATTGACGGTTCCAATTTATAATTTGCTGCTGGTTAATATTTCTAATTCAAATATTAGTGATCGATTGACAGAAAATTTTGACTATTTCTGGTTTCTGCAGTTTAGAAATCTTTATGAAATTCAACTTGATCAAATTCCTATCACGATTTACGCTGTAGTTGTTATTTACACAATTATTCAAACTTTTTTTCTTGCAGGATTAGTTGCAGTTTTTAACACTCCTTCAAAAAATCATTTGGTTGATTTCTTTTATGGTGGAGTAAAATATTTCTTTCGTTTTTTTAAAGTGCTCTTTTACTCTGTCATTCTTTTCGTTATAATATTTTTCATTTATGATCAACTTGGTAATTACATCACTAACTTGTATAAAGATTCAGAAAATGAAATGATGGAGTTCATTTTAAAATCCTTACGATATGTTCTTTTAATTTTTTTAATTGGTTGCGTTACGATGATTTCTGATTACACGAAAGTTTCTTTAGCGGTCAATGATAGATTAAAAGTACATAAAGAAATTTATCCTGTGCTTCTTTTTCTTAAAAATAATTTTTCAAAAGTGTTTTCTCTTTTTTTAATTGTCGCAATAGTTGGAGCAATTGGAGTTTTGATTTATAATATTATCGGAAAGTTTATACCAAGAATGCCAGCTTATTTTCTTGTCCTTTCTTTTGTTCTTCAACAATTGTTAATTATTTTTCGATTGTTAATTAGAATGTTTTTCTGTTCCACAGAAGTAATTATTTATAAAGATTTAATTGCAGAAGAAGTTTCTGCAGAGGTAATTCAAAACTAATGGCAATTGTACCAATAACTGTCTATGGCGATAAAATTTTAAGACAAAAAGCCAAACCAGTGAAAAATGTTTCCGATGAATTGATTGTAAAAATTAGAAATATGTTCGATTCGATGCGAAACGCAAATGGAATTGGATTGGCTGCAAATCAAATTGGTTATACCGAATCAATTTTTGTTGTTGATCTTGAAGGTGTTGAAGGCTATGAAAAATTTAAGCCGATGGTTTTTATTAATCCACAAATAATTTTAAAGAGTGATGAAACTGCAATAATGGAAGAAGGTTGTTTGAGCTTGCCTTTATTGCGTGCTGAAGTTGAAAGACCAGAAAAAATAAAAATTCGTTATTTAGATACTGACGAAAACGAAAAGGAAATTGAAGCTGACGATTTATTTGCTCGTGTTATTTTACATGAGTATGATCATCTAATTGGGAAAATGATTCCAGATAGAGTGAATGAAGAAGTTAAAAAGAAACTTCAAACAGAGTTAGAAAAAATTGTTAAACGTCAGGTTGATATAGATTATCCAATAACCAAATAATTTCACGTCACTAAAATCTTCTCAGCGGGAATGAAATGAAAATTGTTTTTATGGGTTCAGCAGAGTTTGCAATACCTTCACTTGAAAAATTATTGAACAGCCAACATGAAGTTTTGTTTGCAGTTTCTGCACCTGATAAAGAAAGAGGACGTGGTAGAAAAGTTACATTCACTCCATTAAAAGAATTTGCTGTTGAGAATGGTCTCGAAGTGCTGACACCTGAAAATCTAAGAGATGAAAGTTTTGTAAATAAATTAAAACAATCTCAAGCAGATTTATTTGTCGTAGTTGCTTTTAGAATTTTACCAAAAGAACTTCTTCAAATTCCCAAAAGAGGAGCAATAAATTTGCATGCATCTTTACTACCAAAATATCGTGGTGCAGCTCCAATTCATTGGGCTTTAATAAATGGTGAAAAAGAAACTGGTGTGACAACATTTTTTTTAGATGAAAAAGTTGATACTGGTAATATTATTCTTCAAGAAAAAATTAAAATTGATGATGAAGATAATCTCGGCTCTTTGTATGATAAATTAAAAATTCTTGGCGCAGATGTTTTAATCAAAACGGTAGATAAAATTGATAATGGATTTTATGAATTAATGAAACAAGATAATACTCTTGCGACGCCTGCACCGAAAATCACAAAGGAAATATGCAAAATAAATCTTCAAAAAAGTGCTGTTGAAATTCATAACTTGGTTCGTGGTTTATCTCCTCATCCAGGCGCTATTCTTGAATACAAAAGTAAATACTATAAAATTTTAAAAACCAAAATCGTTCAGAATTTTAATTCACAAATTTTAGAAACTATTCAAACAACAAAGAAAGAAATATATCTTAAAACATCCGATGGCATTCTTCAAATATTAGAGCTTCAACCAGAAGGAAGAAAAAAAATGAGTGCTGAAGAATTTTTAAGAGGATACTCTTTCGATTCATAACTATGACTCTCGAAAAATATAACAATGTTCTCGATGCAATTGGTAAAACACCGCTTGTAAAATTAAATAACATCACTAAAGGATTGAAAGCAAACATTTATGCAAAATTAGAGTTCTTAAATCCTGGCGGAAGTATTAAAGATAGAATTGCTCTTTACATGATTGAAAAAGCTGAAAGGGAAAAAAAGATTAAACCAGGTGATACAATCATTGAGAATTCATCTGGTAACACAGCAATGGGATTAGCAATTGTTTGTCGTCATAAAGGTTACAAATTAAAAATTGTAATTAGAGATACAACAAGCAAAGAGAAAATAAAAATGCTTGAAGTTCTCGGTGTTGATGTTATAAAAGTTGATGCAAGTTTACCTCCTGAGCATCCACGATCATATAATAACTATGCAATTAATTTAGCAAAAGAAAATCCTGATTGGTATTACATTGATCAACATAATAATCTTGATAATAATGAAGCACATTATTTTACTACTGGTGCAGAAATTTGGGAACAGACAGAAGGAAAGATTGATTATTTAATTGGAGCAATTGGAACCGGCGGAACAATTACTGGAGCTGGAAAATTCTTAAAAGAAAAAAATCCAAATGTAAAAGTTATTGGAATCGATCCGGTTGGATCTGTTTTCTATAATTATTTTAAAGAGAAAAAATTAGTGAAACCTGCACGCTATTTTGTTGAAGGAATGGGAGATGAGTTTTTAATTAAAACAGCTCAATTTGAAATTCTTGATGACATGTATCAAGTTGAAGATAAAAAAGCATTTGGTTGGACAAAAAAATTAGCATTTGAAGAAGGAATTTTAGTCGGAGGTTCAAGCGGTGCGAACATTTGGGGTGCTGTTAAACTTGCAAAAGAAATTGACAGAGAAGCTAACATTGTTACAATCTTTTGCGATAGTGGATATAAATATTTCTCTACTATCTATAATGATGATTGGATGAAAGAGAAAAACTTCTAGAAGTATTTATATACTTATTTGGAATAATAAACTCCACTTCTTTATATTTGCTCGTCAATTTTTCAGAAAATATTATGAGCATTAAACCTAAGTTTTATATTAAAGATCTAAAAGACCACGTCGGGGAAGAAGTTACTTTAAAAGGTTGGCTATACAATAAAAGATCAAGTGGAAAAATTAAATTCTTAATTCTTCGTGATGGAACAGGATATGTTCAATGTGTTGTTTTCAAAGGAAATGTTACAGAAGAAATTTTCGAAGCCGCTGATAAGTTAACTCAAGAATCTTCATTCGAAGTTAAAGGAAAAGTTAAAGAGGAACCTCGCTCTGTTGGTGGTTACGAACTTGATGTTACCGATTTAAAAATTATTTCTCTTGCGCAGGAATATCCTATCACTCCAAAAGAGCATGGAATTGAATTTCTAATTGATAACAGACATCTTTGGGTTCGTTCAAAAAGACAAGTTGCAATTCTTAAAATTCGTGCAAGAGTAGTCAAAGCTATTCGGGATTTTTTTGATTCACATGGATTTACACTTTTTGATCCGCCAATTATCACACCAAATGCATGCGAAGGAACTTCAACACTTTTCGAAATGGAATACTTTGATTTAGGAAAAGCATATTTAACTCAAAGTGGTCAGTTGTATGAAGAAAGTGGTGCGTTCGCATTAGGTAAAGTTTATTCTTTCGGTCCAACTTTTCGTGCAGAAAAATCTAAAACAAGAAGACATTTAACTGAATTCTGGATGGTTGAACCAGAAATGGCTTTTTATGATCTTGAAGATGATATGGATCTTGCTGAGGAATTTATTGAATACATTGTTCAGACTGTTTTACAAGATTGTCAGGAAGAATTAAAAACTTTAGAAAGAGATACAACAAAACTTGAAAATATCAAAAGACCATTTCCAAGAATTTCTTATACAGAAGCTGTTGAAATTCTAAAAAGAAAAGGTGTTGATTTTGAATGGGGAAATGATCTTGGTGGAGCGGATGAAACTATAATTGGTGAAGAATTCGATCGACCAGTAATGATTCATCGTTATCCAACAGAAGTAAAAGCATTTTACATGAAACGAGATCCTGAAAATGAAAAAGTTGTTCTCGCTGTTGATGTAATTGCTCCTGAAGGTTACGGTGAAATAATTGGTGGTAGCCAACGTGAAGATAATCTTGATCTTCTTTTGCAAAGAATTAAAGAACATGGTTTACCTCAATCTTATTTTGAATGGTATCTCGATTTAAGAAGATTCGGTTCAGTTCCACACAGTGGTTTTGGATTAGGATTAGAAAGAACCGTTAGCTGGATTTGCGGTCTTGAACATTTGAGAGAAGCAATTCCTTTCCCAAGAATGATTTACAGGAATACACCATAATGAATATTGAAATTATTCTTTTTATTGTTCTTGCTTCTATTGCAGCCGTTACTTCTGTAATGATGATTACAAGAAAGAATGCTGTTATTAGTGCTGTATTTTTAGTGCTAAATTTTTTCTCACTTGCGGGTTTATATCTTTTATTGAATGCTCAATTCATTGCTGTTGTTCAGGTTATTGTTTATGCTGGTGCAATTATGGTTCTTTTCCTTTTCGTGCTTATGTTATTGAATACTGAAGCTGAGCATCAATTATTTGTGGATAAAAAAGGAATCAAATTCTTTGCAATCTTTATTGCAGTTTTTGTTTTCATTCAATTAGCTTTTTTAATTTTTAAAGGTGCACCTTCAAAATCATTGAATCCTGATCAGGCTGCAAGTATTAAAGCTGGAACAATTCAAACTATTGGACAACAACTTTATACAAATTATATAATCCCATTTGAAGTTGCAGGATTTCTTTTACTTGCAGCAACAATTGGCGCTTTAGTTTTGGCAAAGAAAAAATTCGAGTAGAAAATGTTAACAATTCCAATGGAATATTATTTAATACTCAGTGCTTTCATGTTTACAGTGGGAGTAGCTGGAGTTTTAATTAGAAGAAATGCGATAGTTGTTTTTATGTCAATTGAATTGATGCTGAATTCGGCTAATTTATCTTTGGTAACTTTTTCTTCTTATTTAGGGAATTCAATTGGCCAGATATTTGTGTTTTTTGTAATGACTGTTGCTGCTGCAGAAGCAGCTGTTGGTTTAGCAATTATAATTGCTATCTTCAGAAATAAATTAACTGTGAACATTGACGAGATAAACATATTTAAGTGGTAATGATAAATTTAATATTTCTAACCGTACTTTTACCATTAATCGGGTTTATTGTTAACGGATTATTTGGTAATAAAATTAAAAATGAAAAAATAATTGGAATCATTGGCTCTTCAACCGTTGGAATTTCTTTTCTAATTGTTGTTGGTGCTTTCTTCCAAACACTTTCTTTACCCGTTGAACAGAGATCAAACACAGTAGAATTATTCAACTGGCTTAATGTTTCTGGACTTCATATTAAGTTTGCTTATTTAGTTGATCAGCTTTCATTGACAATGGCTTTGATTGTTACAGGCGTTGGATTTTTAATTCATGTCTATTCAATTGGGTATATGCATGGTGATAAAGGCTTCTGGAGATTTTTCTCATATCTAAATCTTTTCATCTTTGCGATGATGAATTTAATTCTTGGTGATAATTTTTTAGTTCTCTTTTTAGGTTGGGAAGGTGTTGGTCTTTGTTCTTATCTTTTGATTGGTTTCTGGTATGATAGAAATTTTGAAAAAGGAACTACATCTCAAGCGGCAAAGAAAGCATTTGTTGTTAACCGAATTGGTGATTTTGGTTTCTTGCTTGGAATGTTTTTGATTTATTACACTTTTGATTCTCTCAATTTCAAAGAAGTATTTTCTAAAGTTGCAACTTTTCCAGTGCCAGAAACAACATTTAGTTTGATAGCACTATTTTTATTTATTGGTGCTACAGGAAAATCCGCACAAATACCATTATTTGTTTGGTTGCCAGATGCAATGGCAGGTCCAACTCCAGTTTCTGCTTTGATTCATGCTGCTACTATGGTTACTGCTGGTGTTTATATGGTTAGTCGAGCATCAATCCTTTTTGCAAGCGCTCCATCAATTATGATTGTGGTTGCTGTTATTGGATTATTAACGGCAATTTTAGCTGCTTCGATTGGGTTGGTTCAAAATGATATTAAAAAAGTTTTAGCTTATTCTACTGTTAGTCAATTAGGTTATATGTTTTTGGCTGCGGGTGTTGGTGCATTTTCAGCTTCTATTTTTCATGTTATGACTCATGCTTTCTTCAAAGCACTTTTATTTCTTGGTGCTGGTTCTGTAATTCATGGAATGCATGAAGAACAGAATATTCAAAAGTATGGCGGCTTAAAAAAATATATGCCTAAAACTTATCTAACATTTTTTGTTGCTACTTTAGCTATAACTGGTGTTCCCGGTCTTTCCGGATTTTTTAGCAAAGATGAAATTCTATGGAATGCTTACGCTAATGGTGGATTTGCATTTTGGTTGATTGGTGTGTTCACTGCAATGTTGACAGCATTTTATATGTTCAGACTTTTATCATTAACTTTTTATGGAAATGAAAGATTCGATCATCATCATGTTCATCCACATGAATCGCCAGCAGTGATGACTGTTCCATTGATGATTTTAGCTTTTCTTTCTGCAGTTGGTGGATATATTGGAATGCCAAAAGTTTTCGTAGGCGAGCATGGAAATTTATTTGAAAGTTGGCTCGAACCAGTTTACGAACCTGCAATGAGAAAATTAGCTCACTTTGGTGCACATTCACATTTAGAAGAAATTTTATTAATGGTTATTTCTGTTGCATTAGCTTTGAGTTCAATTTACTTTGCTATTCATGTTTATACTAAAAAACCAGAAATCGCAGAAAATTTTGCCAACAGATTCAAGAAATTTTATAACCTTTTACTCAACAAGTACTTTATTGATGAAATTTATGAAGCTGCGGTTGTTCAACCAATTCAAAAGGGAAGTGAAAAATTACTTTGGAAATTTGCCGATGTAAAAGTTATTGATGGCGCAGTCAATGGTGTTGCAAATTTGATTGATAAATTTTCTGGTACTTTAAAGAAAATTCAAAATGGCTTGGCTCAATCTTATGCTTTATTTATGATTGCCGGCATCGCCGTAATTTTATTTTTATTGATACTTAGTTTATAATCTTTCTCAAAATTTTGAGATGAAAATTAAATTGACAAAATGATGACAAATGAAATTCTTACTTACCTACTTTTAATTCCTATTTTAGGAAGTGTTCTTGTTCTCTTTTTCAAGAATGAACAAGTTAAATTAATTCGTTGGTTTGGACTTGTTGTTTCCTTGATAGCATTTCTTATATCATTAATTGCTTACCAAAAATTTGATTCGTCAAATTCTGCATTTCAATTGACTCATCAAATTGTTTGGATCAAAAGTTTGAATGTTTCTTATTTTGTTGGTGTTGATGGCATATCTTTAATTTTAGTTTTGCTTACAACATTCATCACTCCACTTACATTTCTTTCAACATGGAAAGCCATTGAAAAAAATGTTAGAATGTTTACATTCTCACTTTTGTTCTTAGAAGCTGGAATGATTGGTGTTTTCATTTCTCTTGATGTTTTCTTGTTTTATATTTTTTGGGAAGCAATGTTAATTCCAATGTATTTCATTATTGGAATTTGGGGTGGCGAAAGAAGAATTTATGCTGCTGTAAAGTTTTTCATCTTTACAATGTTTGGAAGTTTGTTGATGCTTGTTGCAATCATTTGGCTTGCTGTTTATTCTTCAAATATCAATGGATTTTTTACAACAAACTTAATTGAGTTATATAAAGTTGGACCAACTATTCCCGCTCAAATTCAAGCATGGATGTTTGGAGCTTTCTTTTTGAGTTTTGCAATTAAAGTCCCAATTTTTCCACTTCACACATGGTTACCCGATGCACACGTTGAAGCTCCAACTGCTGGTTCAGTAATTCTTGCCGGTGTATTGTTGAAAATGGGAACTTATGGTTTGGTTAGATTTTGTTTACCACTTTTCCCACAATCAGCAATTCATTATGCTCCAATTATTTCTGTGCTTGCTATCATTGGAATTATTTATGGAGCTTTAGTTTCAATGGTTCAAACTGATATGAAGAAATTAGTTGCATATTCTTCGGTAAGTCACTTAGGATTTGTGGTGTTAGGAATTTTTGCAATGACAGTTGAATCGATGCAAGGTGCAGTTATTCAAATGATAAACCATGGTCTTTCAACAGGAGCTTTATTCCTTTTAGTTGGTGTTGTTTATGAAAGAACTCATAAACGAGAAATTGCTTTTTATGGTGGTATCGCAAAGTTAGTTCCACTTTATTCAACAGCTTTGATGATTGCAATGTTATCTTCAGTTGGTTTACCCGGTTTGAATGGTTTCATTGGTGAGTTTTTGATTTTAATTGGTTCATTCAAATCACCTGTTCTAAATAGTTTTTGGTTTACTGCTTTTGCAGCAACTGGAGTAATCTTCGCAGCAGTTTATTTGTTGTGGATGTATCAGAGAGTTGTTTTTGGAAAAGTAACTAATCCTGAACTTGAACATGAACTTACAGATTTGAACGCAAGAGAATTTATAGTTTTGATTCCAATTTTCATTTTTATTGTTTGGATTGGAATTTATCCAAGTACATTTTTAAATATGACTGAAGTTTCAGTCAAAAGTATTTTACAACAGATTTCACAAACATCAGTTAATATTTTAAAGTAAGAGTTATAGATAATGCCATCAAATAATTACGAATATTATTTATTGTTGCCACAAATTATTTTAGGTGTGGGAATAATTCTTTCAATTGTTATAGAAATTACCACAAAGAAAAGTGAAGAAATTTTACCTTGGTTTTCAGCTTTGATTTTTCTTTTCACCGGAATTTATTCTTTGATGAATATTGACAAAAACTTTTTACTTTTTGGTGGAATGGTTGAAGTTGGTGGTAAAGCTTCAATTTTCAATTTTATTTTTAACATTGGTGCTTTTTTAACAATCTTAGCTTCAACTGATTATATTAAGAAATATGGAATTTACTACGGCGAGTATTACATTTTAATTCAATCTTCTGTACTCGGGATGATGGTCATGGCAATGGCTCACGATATTTTAATTATTTTTATCGGTTTGGAGTTAATGTCAATCTGTTTTTATGTGTTGGCAGGAATAAGTCGAAAAAGATTTTCGAATAATGAAGCTTCTTTAAAATATTTCTTATTAGGTTCTTTTGCTACTGGATTTATTGTTTATGGAATCGCATTAATTTATGGCTCCACAGGTTCAACAAGTATCCAAATCATATTTGAAAATTTCACACAATACATTTCAAATATTTTATTCGTTGTAGGAATGTTATTGTTCTTTGTTGGATTTAGTTTTAAGATTGCTGCTGTTCCATTTCACATGTGGGTGCCAGATGTTTATCAAGGTTCACCAACTTCAATTTCTGGATTGATGAGTACAACAGGAAAAGCAGCTGCATTTTCTGTTCTGTTGATTATGCTTGGTTCAAGTTTAGTTTATAGTTCTCCGATTGTTTTTAGAAATTATTTTGCCGTCATTGCATTATTATCAACAATAGTTGGTAGTATTGTTGCAATTGCACAAACAAATTTAAAAAGAATGCTTGCTTACTCTTCAATTGCTCATGCAGGTTATATGGCTATTGGTTTAGCTGCTGGTAATAAATATAGTTTTGCTGGAATAATTTTTTATTTAGCTGCTTATGTTTTTATGAACATTGGAGCTTTCACAGTAATTTCTTTGATTGAAGGTGAAAATGAAACAAGATTGGATTTAGATTCTTATGCTGGACTTCATTCGAAAAATCCTTTCTTAGCTGCGATGATGTCGTTGTTCATGTTTGCTTTAGCAGGAATTCCACCAATGGCAGGATTTTTTGGAAAGTATTATGTTTTCTTTGGTGCTATTCAGGAAGATTTAACTTGGTTAGCTATTATTGGTGTTCTTTCAAGTGTAATTAGTGTTTATTTTTATCTGCGAGTCGTAGTTTATATCTATTTCATGAATGCAAAAGAGAGTTTTGAAATTCAAAAATCATTTGGTAGTAATTTAGCAATTGCAATTTCTGGTTTGATTGTTCTCTTTTTGGGATTTTTCCCAGATACGTTATTAAATTTGATTGTGTCTGTAATTAAATAATAATTCTTGACTATTTAGTTTTAGAAAGTTATTTTTCTGTTGGAAATGATGAAGAAAAGTTTATACATATTGTTATTAATTGTTACACCAGTATTAATTTATGCTGGTGCAGACATTTTAAAACTTTCCGCAAGAAGCCAAAATGGTAATATTGTAATTTTTTGGCAATCATCAAGTGAGTCAAATCTTAAAAACTATGTTGTTGAACGAAAAACTGTTAACGGTAGTTTTATAGAAGTTGGAACAGTTTTACCACGTGCAGATAAAAATTATGAATTTGTTGATCAAACAGCTTTCAAAGCTACTGAAACTTTGTATGTTTATCGTTTGAAAATTGTTGATAATGATGGCTCAGTTAGTTATTCATGGGAAGTTGCAGTTCCTCATAATGTTTCCAGTGTTAAAAGAACTTGGGGAAGTATTAAAGCTCTTTTCCGTTAATCATTTCAATGCTTCATAAAAAATATCAAATTTATCTTGCTTCAAAATCACCACGAAGAAAAAAACTTCTTAAACTTCTTGGAATAAAATTTAAATCTTTTTCTGTCGATTTGAATGAAGAAATATTAGATGGCGAGCATCCAATTCTTACAGTAAAAAGATTAGCAAACCAAAAACTTGAATTAGCTAAAACAAAAGTAAAAAGTGGAATTATAATTACAGCTGATACAATTGTCGTTCTTGATAAAGAAATTATTGGTAAACCAAAAGATGAAAAAGATGCTTTTGTTATTCTGAAAAAATTGAGTGGGCGAACTCATATAGTTTACACCGGCTTCGCAATAGAAAATCTTGATTCAAAAAAAATGATTGTTGATTACGAAAGAACAAAAGTTACATTTCGCAAAATGAGTGATGAAGAAATTATGAACTATATTAAATCTGGTAGTCCAATGGATAAAGCAGGTGCTTATGGAATTCAAGATGATTACGGTGCTGTGTTTGTTAGTAAAATAAATGGATGCTATTACAACGTTGTTGGTTTACCACTTCAGAAATTATTTTTAGCACTGCAAAAAGTAATTTAAAATTATCTAAAAGTTTCCTACGAAAAAATCATTTCAAGTTTTCAATCAAAAAGAAACATCCTTTCAATAAAGTGTTTGTCATCTTTTTCATTTTTGTGATGATATTCATTTGTTTTCTTTGAATAGATATAATCACTTTTCCAATTTTTTATGTTGTTGATGATTTCTTCGATTGCATCTAAAACAAAAATCAATTCATTGTTTGTCATTGTAGGATGAAGTGAGAAACGAACCCAGCCCGGTTTTTCTGATAAATCACCTTTGTTGATTTTATCTGTAATTCTTTTTGAACGAGTTGGATCAACATGTAATAAATAATGTCCATAAGTTCCGGCACATGAACAACCGCCACGCACTTGAATTCCATATCTATCGTTTAATAATTTTACCATTAAATTGTAATGAATATCTTCCACATAAAAAGAAATTATTCCAAGTCTTTCTTGATGCTCTTGAGCTAAAATATGAAGAGATGGAATTTTTGTTAATCGCTCAAATGCAATTTTAAGAAGTTCCTTTTCACGTTGATAAATTTTTTCAACTTCCATTTCCTCTTTTAATTTAATTGCAAGAGCAGATTTTATCGCCTGTAAAAATCCGGGAGTTCCACCATCTTCTCGCAATTCAATATCATCAATGTATTTATGATGTCCCCAAGGATTTGTCCAATCAACTGTTCCTCCACCTGGATGATCAGGAACTTTTCTATCATAAAGTTTAGCATCAAAGATTAAAACTCCAGATGTTCCAGGTCCACCTAAAAATTTATGAGGTGAGAAAAATATTGCATCAAGTTTTTCCATTGGATCATTTGGGTGCATATCCATTTTAATATAAGGAGCTCCAGCAGCATAATCTACAAAACATAATCCATTGTATTCATGAACCATTTTTGCCATTTCATAAATTGGTGGTTCAATTCCTGTTACGTTTGATGCAGCAGTAAGAGAAGCAATTTTTAATTTTCTATTTTTATAAAGTTCTAATAAATGTTTGAAGTGATCAAGATTAACTAACCCAGAATTATCTGGCTCAATAATCACAACATCACAAATTGTTTCCAGCCATGATGTTTGATTTGAATGATGTTCCATGTGTGTTAAAAATACAATCGGTTTTTCTTCTTTGGGAATGTTTGTGTACTTCTGCAACTGTTCAGGTAATCTTAAGCCAAGCAATCTTTGAAATTTATTTATTGCTGCCGTCATTCCAAATCCAGCAAATAAAAGAACATCATTTGATGAAGCATTAACATGTTTTTTAATAATATTTCTTGCTTCATGATAAGCATGAGTCATTGTTGTACCGGTGACTGAAGTTTCTGAGTGAGTATTTCCAACTAAAGGATAAAAATTTTCAATTAATGTTTTTTCGATTGGATAATATAATCTTCCGCTTGCAATCCAATCTGCATAAATTAAATTCTTTTCTCCAAAAGGTGAAATAAAAGTTTGGTCGATGCCAATTATATTATCTCTGAACTTTTCGAAATGTTTTTCAAGATTCATAATTCACCAAATTCTTTTTTAGAAAATTAGGAAATCATTCATCAATAAAGAAGAAAAATTTTTAAATAAACTTGAGTCCAAAATTTTCATTTTGATCTTACGGGAACGATTAAATAAAGTTGCTCAGTTAATCAATCATATTTATATTAGTCATCAAATTATAAAAGCATTTAACTGCTTTAATTTATCAAATCAAATAGGAGAAAGATATGGCGGAACATAAGAAACATGTACCATTTGTTTCCTCCGAAACCAATATGGCAGAGTTTACTATTCGAGCATTAATAATTGGATTAGTAATGTCTGTTGTACTTGGTGCGGCAAATGCATATTTAGGATTGAAAGCTGGAATGACCATTGCTGCAACATATCCAGCTGCTGTAATTGGAATGGCATTATTAAAATCGATGAAAGGATCAATCCTTGAAGAAAATTTTGCTCGTACTGTTGGTTCAATAGGTGAATCAATTGCAGCTGGGGCAATTTTTACTTTGCCTGCTTTTTACATTGCAGGAATTTGGGAAAAATTTGATACGATTGAAAATTATTTTGCTGCATCAGCAATTATGTTTGCTGGTGGTTTATTAGGAATTATGTTTGTTGCATTACTTAGAAGAGTAATGGTTGAAGATGCTGAGCTTCCATTCCCTGAATCTGTTGCAGCATCAGAAATTCATAAAGCTGGTCGTGCTGGTGGTAGTGGAGCTAAATTTTTATTCACTGCCATGGGTGTCGGTGCATTCATTCAAGTTTTAGGTCAATTAAAATTCTTTGCTACTGCTTGGGAAAAATTTGTTACATTTTCAAAATCCATAATTAATTTAAGAGCTGCTGGTAGGGCAGAAGCTGAAGGCGGTGTTCTGTTAAGTTCACCTGGTGTTTCTCCAGCTTATATTGGTGTTGGTTATATCATTGGTCCTAAATTAGCATCATTAAACTTTAGTGGAGGTTTATTAGCTTGGGGATTGTTTGTTCCAATAATTCTTTATTTCTTATCACCATCCTTAGTTCAACAATTTCAAACTAATAATCCAGGAATGACACCAACAGAACATGATTGGTCAACTTGGGCACAAATGATTTGGAGATTTATTGTTCGTCCAATTGCAATTGGAGGAATGCTGGTTGGTGCAGGTTTCACTTTATTTAAAATGAGAAAAAGTTTAGCAACAGGAATTAAACGCTCAATTGGTGATGTTAAAAAAGCTGCTTCTGGTGAAGCAACAACTGAAAGAGTTGACCAAGACTTAAGTTTCAAATGGATTATGATTGGTATTGGTGTCGCATCAATTCTTACATTATTGATATATAATTTCTTCACACAAAATTTATTAGCTGCTTTCGTTGCAACTGTTGTAATGATCATTGCGGGATTTTTCTTTGCAGCTGTATCTGGTTACTTAGTTGGAATTATAGGTTCATCAAATAATCCAATTTCAGGATTAACACTTGCAACATTAATCGTTGCTGCATTATTGATGGTTGCATTAGGAATGAGCGGAAAACAAGGTGTTGCGGCTGTTCTCGGTGTTGCTGCTGTAGTTTGTGTTTCTGCTGCTGTCGCTGGTGAAATGCTTCAAGATTTAAAAGTTGGACATATTCTTGGTGGTACTCCTTGGAGAATGCAAGTCGGTGATATCATTGGAATTACAGTTGCAGCTTTTGTTATGTTTTTACCTTTAGTAATTCTTCATCAAGGTGATGTTAATGCTGGTAGACTTGCAACTCCAGCTTACGAAGGTGGATTTGGTTCTCCAAAACTTGCTGCTCCACAAGCTGGTTTAATGGCACTTCTCTCTCAAGGAATTGTAAAGGGTGAAATGGCTTGGCCGTTAATTATTGTTGGTATGGTGATGGGATTTGGATTTATTCTAATGCAAGTTAAAAGTCCTATGCTTGTTTCAGTTGGTATGTATCTTCCACTCGAAACAACTTTTGCAATCTTTATTGGTGGTATGATTAAAGGAATAGTTGAACGAATTGCTGCAAAGAAAGGATTCAATGATGCTCAAAAAGCAAGAGTGGAAAATACTGGAGTACTTGTCGCAGCTGGATTAATTGCAGGAGAAGCTTTAGTGGGACTTGTATTTGCCGGATTAGCATTCTTTGAAGTTCCTCTCTTTTCAATTTTTGAAAATCCATCTTTCTTAATTAGTCTTTTAGTTTTTGTATTTATAGGTTGGTATTTAGTTTCTGTTCCAGTTAAAAATGCTGGTAAACCTGATGATGAAGCGCCACCAGCAATATCAATGTAATGATAGAAATGAATTAAATAGAACACAGATTTTTATGACAATTTGATAAATCATGATTAATAATTGATCATAAAATTTTTATCGAACATAATTATCTGTGTTCTATAACTGATTAAAAGGTAAATGATGAATTTTTTTAAGCGAAGAAAAATATTATTAAGAACCAACTCGTTCGATTTAACTCCAATCAAACTTGTAGATCATGAAATTGAAGAGAATGGATTAGTCTCTATACTCATGCCGAAAGTTTACAACAAACTGATGAAAAAAATTTTAGAACCAAAACTTTCATCAAAACATATAAAAATAAAATTGGATGAAATCGGTTCTACTGTTTGGCTTTCGATTGATAACAACAAAAATGTTGGGCAAATAGCTAAGGAACTTGTTGATAGATTTCAAGATAAAATACAACCAGTTGAAGAAAGATTACCAAATTTCATTTCTCAACTTTATGCACAAAAATTTATAACATTCAAAGAATTGGAAGGAGAATAAAAATGGGTGAATTAGCAAACCTAAAACCAGAATTACTATGGAAACATTTTGAAGAAATTTGTAAACGTCCTCATCCAAGCCGTAAAGAAAAATTATTAGCTCAATATGTCGTTGATTTTGCAAAGAAAAATAATTTGGATTACGAAGTTGATAAGTTTGGAAATGTTGTAGTTCGTAAACCTGCAACAAAAGGATTTGAAAATTTAACTCCTGTTGTTTTGCAAGGACATCTTGATATGGTTGCAGAGAAAAATGCTGATGTCAAACATGATTTTGATAAAGATCCAATTCAACCATACGTTGATGGTGATTGGGTAAAAGCAAAAGGAACAACTTTAGGTAGCGATAATGGAATTGGCGTTGCTGCAGCTCTCGCTGTTCTTGAAGATAAAAATCTTCAGCATGGACCTATTGAAGCATTATTTACATTAGATGAAGAAACAGGTTTGAATGGTGCTCAAGCTCTTCAACCAGGTTTTATTCATGGTGAAATTATGTTGAATCTTGATTCTGAAGAAGATGGTGCACTTTATATCGGTTGTGCTGGTGGACAGAATTCAACTGTAAAATTTAATTTTACTCCAAATGAAGTTCCTGCAAATACTATTGCATTCGATTTAAAAGTTACAGGATTAAAAGGCGGTCATAGTGGTCTTGATATTCATCTTGGAAAAGGTAATGCAATTAAATTGATGGTTCGTTTACTTCATGAATTAAATTACAATTATGGAATTAGATTAGTTAGCATTAATGGCGGAAGTAAACATAATGCAATTCCACGTGAATGTTTTGCTACTATAAGAGTTGCAAAAAAATCTGCTGATGATGTAAAAGGTTATGTTGAACATTATAATGAAATAGTCAAAGCAGAACTTACATCTGTTGAACCAACATTAAACGTCGTTGCTGAAAATTCAAAATCAAAATCGAAAGTTATTGATAAAACAACAGCAAAAAATTTAATCGATTCTCTTTACGCAGTTCCAAATGGTGTAATTAAAATGAGTGCAGATATTCCGGGTTTAGTTGAAACATCGACAAACCTTGCAGTAATTACAACAAAAGGAAAAACCGTTGAAGCAATTTTGAGTCATCGTTCTTCTGTTGAATCAGAAAAAGTTGATATAGCAAATTCAATAGCTGCATTGTTTAGACTTGCTAAAGCAGAAGTTAAACAAGGTGATGGTTATCCAGGTTGGAAGCCAAACATCAATTCTCCAATTCTTAATGTTATGAAAAAAATCTTTCATGAAAAACTTGGCAAAGAACCTGAAGTTAAAGCTATTCATGCTGGTTTAGAGTGCGGAATAATATTAGAAAGATTTCCACATCTTGATATTATTTCTTTCGGTCCAACAATTTTTGGTGCTCATTCTCCAGATGAAAAAGTTCAAATCAGTACCGTTCAAACATTCTGGTCTAATTTAATAGAAGCACTGAAAAATGTTCCTGTAAAGCAATCATAATTTTATCTAACTAAAAAATGTGGAATGGACTTTTGTCTGTTCCACAAAATTTTTTTTAAAGTTTCATTAAGAAATTCTGTCTATTTCAAAATAACTAAAATTACTTTAGGCATTTATGGAAGAAGAAATTATTATCAAACCTGAACCACCAATAATTTTCCGTTGGATGATTTTACTCGTTGTATCTCTTGCAATGTTTGGCAATTATTATATTTATGATTCAATAAGTCCACTCGCTGATTTATTGAGCAAGCAATTAAAATTTACAGATGCAAACATTGGATTGTTGCAAGGAATTTACAGTGTCCCAAATGTTTTTATGGTTTTAATTGGCGGAGTTATAATTGACAAAATTGGAACAAGAATTTCAACTTTTATTTTTACAACATTATGTCTAATTGGTGCCGCAATCACTGCTTCATTTAGCGATTTAACTATGATGGCAATTGGAAGATTAATTTTTGGTCTCGGTGCTGAATCTATGATTGTTGCAATCACAACTGTAATTGGTAGATGGTTCAAAGGAAAACAATTATCATTTGCATTTGGATTAAACTTAACTTTAGCGCGTTTAGGTTCTTTTGCTGCTCTTAATTCTCCAACTTGGGCAATTCAATTTTATACAAATTATAAATATCCACTTTTAATATCACTTGGTGCTGGAGTAATTTCAATTGCAATGGTAACAATTTATTGGGGAATGGATTCTTATGCAGAAAGAAAATACTCTTTGCGTCCCGTTCCAAAACAGGATGAATTTCGTTTTAGCCAAATATTTGATTTCTCAAAATCTTACTGGTTTGTTGTTTTGCTTTGTGTAACTTTTTACTCAGGAATTTTTCCGTTTCAAACTTTTGCAGTTAAATTTTTTATGGAGACACACGGAACAACAAGAGAAATGGGAGGATTTCTTTCAAGCATGTTAACACTTTCTGCAATGATTTTGACACCACTCTTTGGATTGCTTGTAGATTATATCGGTCGTAGATCTTTTTTAATGATGATTGGCTCAATAGTTTTAATTCCTGTTTATTTATTAATGGCTTACACAAAAATTAATCTCTACATTCCAATGGCAATGATGGGTTTAGCTTTTTCATTAATACCTGCAGTGATGTGGCCAAGTGTTGCACTAATTGTTGATGAAGCAAAACTTGGAACTGCTTATGGATTAATGACAATGATTCAAAATATTGGACTGGCTTCTTTTAATTTTATTATTGGTTGGGCAAATGATTTTAGTGGCGGTTATACATTAGGCATGTGGATTTTTTCTTCTTTAGGATTTTTTGGATTCTTGTTTGCTTATCTTCTCAGAAAAAGTGAAATGAGCTCGAATGGTCATGGATTGGAAAAAGGAATTTCAAGTGTTGTTGATACAAACTCATAACTATCTTAATTTGTAATTGAAATTTTAGGAAGTATGTCAAAAAAAATTATTCATATTGTTTCTTTATTAATCGTTTTCAATTCACTTTCTTTAGCACAAACATTTGGGTTTGGCTGTTTAGGATTGGCTGGAATCTATGCAGGTATTTCTGAATATCGTTATGATGTTCCTGCGTTGAATAATTTTTTAAAAGCTGAACAATTCTCTGACGATTTGAATCAATTGCAATTTACTCGAGGGACTGGTTATAGAATTGGTGCTAATTTATTTAGAGCAAAATGGGAAGGTTTCTTTCTTTCAGCAAAAGGTTATTATCAATTTATAAAAGAACAAAAAATTAGTAACTCAGTATCATTACAAAGTCAAAAAAATTTTCAGTTAAACATGAACAACTGGGGTTTAGGTTTGGATTTAGGAACACCGATCTTTAAAATTTTAGATTGGAAAATTCTTGAAGGAAATATTTCATATTACACACCTGAATTAGTTGTTGAATATTATGTGAATAGCAATTTTATTAAAGATAGAAAGTTTACTCCAGAAAACACTAAGCTGAGTTATTTTGTAGGAAGTGGTTTAATTTTTCATCTTGTTCCGGATTACATTAGTGTTGAAGGAACTGCAGGTTATAATTTTTTACAAATTGATCAATTTAAAAGTGAAGATAATGTATTGATTGGATTATCTTCGAACAAAGCAGTTAAAAATGCTGGTTGGAGTTATACACTACAAATAAATGTTGGTTTTCCACTTTAAGGATAAATATGAAACAAACAAAACTTGATCGTGCTTGCGTAATTGCAATAAAAGATTGCATGGGAGCGAAAAAAAATGAATCTGTTTTAATTGTCACAGATGAATTCAAAAATAAAATTGGTTATGCTCTTTTTGAAAATGCTAAAAAGTTAGGACATGAATCTGTTTATCTTGAATTCAAATCTCGTGAAATGCACGGACAAGAGCCGCCAAAACAAGTTGCAGAAATGATGAAACTATTTGATGTAGTTTTATGCCCGACAGCAAAATCTTTAACTCACACAAATGCAAGAAGAGAAGCATCTGCACTTGGTGCTCGCATTGCAACTTTTCCCGGAATCACAGAAGAAATTATGATTCGCGGTTTGAATGCTGATTATAAAAAAATTGCTGCACTCACAATTAAACTTCAAGAAATTATGAATGAAGTGAATATTGTTAGAGTAACTGCACCAAATGGAACAGATATTACAATGGATATTTCTGGAAGAAAAGCATTACCAAGTAAAGGTCTTTTTCACAAAAAAGGTGAAAGTGGAAATCTTCCAACTGGCGAAGCTTACATTGCACCATTAGAAGGAAAATCAAATGGTGTTTTTGTTGTAGATGGCTCGATGTCCGGCGTTGGAGTTATAGATAAAAAACCAATTACCATCCAAGTAGAAAATGGTTTTGCAACCAAAATATCTGGCGGCGTTCAAGCAAAAAAATTAGATGCAATTTTGAATAAATATGGAAAGTTTGCAAGAAATATTGCTGAATTTGGAATTGGAACTAACGATAAAGCTAAATTAAGTGGAATTATTTTAGAAGATGAAAAAGTTATGGGTACAATTCATATTGCACTTGGAGATAATAAATCTATGGGTGGAAATGTTGATGTTCCAATTCATTTAGATGGAATTGTCAAAAAGCCAACGGTTTATTTTGATGGCAAGCTAATAATGAAGAATGGGAAATTGCTGGTGTAAATTAATAAAATGATTCTCTTGCTCTTTTCCTTCCATTTTCATTAAAAAGTGGAAGTAATTCTCTTTAATTCATCCATTAGATTATATGACTCAAATTTGGGGATTTTGATGCAAAATCTTTGTTACAAATAATTTTGTAAAACCACGCAAAAAATTCGTATATTTGCACCTCAAAAAATCGACCATTCTATGAAAATCCTAAATAATCTTAACAAAGAGCAAATTGAAGCTGTAGAATACAACGCTGGGCCACACATGATTGTTGCCGGCGCTGGTTCAGGTAAAACTCGAGTATTAACTCACAAAATTGCCTATATTATTGAAAAAGGAATGGAGCCATCTTCAATTTTGGCTCTTACTTTTACCAATAAAGCTGCAAAAGAAATGAAAGAAAGAATTAAAAGCTTGATTGGTAAAAAAGCCGAAGAACTTTGGATGGGTACATTTCATTCAATCTTTTCAAGAATTTTAAGAACTGAAGCTCAGAAACTTGGTTATCGCTCCAATTATTCAATTTATGATAGGGAAGATTCAGTTTCATTAGTTGGAAATATTATTGCAAATCTCAATATCAATCTTGAAGCTATAACTGCAAATGGAGTTCAGCATAAAATTAGTTATCTCAAGAATCAAATGATTTCTCCAGAAGCTTACGAGAAAACAGCTGCAACTTCTGCTGCAGAAAGAAAATTCGTTGAGATTTATAAAGAATATAACAAACGTTTGTTTGAAAACAACTCAATGGATTTTGATGATCTTCTATTAAAACCAATTCAACTTTTCAAAGAGAATGAAAAAGTTTTAAACTATTACAAAAAGATTTTCAAATACATTTTAGTTGATGAATATCAGGATACAAATATTGCTCAGTATGAATTGATCAAATTATTGAGTCCGCCGAAAGATAAAGTTTGCGTTGTTGGTGATGATGCGCAAAGTATTTATAGTTGGCGTGGTGCTGAAATCAAAAACATGCTCAACTTCAAAAAAGATTTCAAGGGCGCTAAAATTTTTAGATTAGAACAAAACTATCGCTCAACTAAAACTATTCTTGCTGCTGCAGATTCTGTAATTAAAAATAATAGTGGACAAATACCAAAAACACTTTGGACAGAAAATAATGATGGTGAATTAATTACTTTAATTCGCGCTACAGATGAAAAAGATGAAGCATATCAAATCACTAAAAAAATTAAAAAAGAAATAACAACTAAAAAATTATCATTAAACGACATTGCAATTTTTTACAGAATTAATTCTCAATCACGTGCACTTGAAGACGCACTTCGCCGTGAAAAAATTCCTTACAAAATTGTTGGCGGTGTTGAGTTTTACAGAAGAAAAGAAGTTAAAGATGTGCTTGCTTATCTACGTGTTCTTTCTAATCCAAATGATGAAGAAAGTTTACTTCGCATAATGAACTTTCCACAACGTGGAATTGGAAATACTTCAATTACAAAAATGATTGCATTTGCTCGAAAATTAAATTTGTCTTTGTATCAAACAATGTTACGTGTGTTTGAAGTAATTGAAGTGAAAGAAAGAATTCAAAAAAATGTAAAACAATTTCGATTGTTGTTAGATAAATACATTGATCTAAAAGATAAACTTTCCGTTGGAGAATTAACTTCTGCTTTACTTGATGAACTCGGAATTTTAAGAATGTACAAAGAAGAAAATTCCGCTGAATCAATGTCAAGATATGATAACATTCAAGAATTAATTTCAGCGGTTCACGATTTTAGTAAATCAAATCCAAAAGCAACTTTAGAAGATTTTCTTTCAGAAGTTTCACTTATTGCAGGCGTTGATCAATATGATGAAAAATCAAATGCAGTTACATTAATGACTGTTCATAGTGCAAAAGGATTAGAATTTCCAGTTGTCTTCATAACTGGTTTGGAAGAAGATATTTTCCCACTCAGCCAAAGATTTGATCAAGATTCACGATTGGAAGAAGAAAGAAGATTGTTCTACGTTGCAATTACTCGTGCTAAAGAAAAAGTTTACTTGAGTTACGCTCGTTCACGTTATCGCTTTGGTGAAGTTGCTTATCAAAGTCGTTCGAGATTTCTTGATGAAGTTGATCCCAATACAATTGAAGAGAATGAAGGAATCGGAACTAAAAAAGTTGGAAGAAGAAAAAAGAATTATTATGATGAATATTATCAAGAAGGCTACGATGATTTTGATCAGGAAAGAAGATCCCTTCGTGTTGGCAGCAGAGTAACTCATCAAATTTTTGGAATGGGAAAAATTTTACAAATAACCGGTAGTGGAGATATGCAACGCGTAACTATTGCTTTTGAAAATGCCGGTACAAAACAATTATTAACAAAGTTTGCAAATTTGAAATTGGTTTAATCAAACTAAACAATAGGAGTAGTGAATGAAAATCGGTGTTTTAACTGGTGGAGGGGATGCCCCCGGATTAAATGCAGTTATTCGTGCTGTCGTTCGTAAAGGTCTTCAAAATGGTCACGAATTAATTGGTATTAGAGAAGGGTGGAGAGGTCTTTTGGAAAATAAATATGAACTATTAGACCGCAATTCTGTTTCTGGTATTCTTCATCGTGGTGGAACTATTCTTGCCACTTCAAGAACTAATGTTTATAAAGAAAAAGATGGAGAAGCTCGCGTTATTAAAAATATGGCTGATAATGGTATTGATGCTTTAGTTGCAATTGGTGGAGAAGATACACTTGGAGTTGCTTCTAAACTTGCTAAAGCAGGCGTCAAAGTTGTCGGTGTTCCAAAAACTATAGATAATGATCTTAGTGCAACTGATTTTACTTTTGGTTTTGATACAGCTGTTAATATTGCAACAGAAGCTATCGATCGTCTTCATACAACTGCTGAATCTCATAATCGTGTTATTGTAGTTGAAGTGATGGGAAGACACGCTGGATGGATTGCTGCTTATGCAGGAATGGCTGGCGGTGCTGATATTATTTTAGTCCCTGAAAAACCATTTAGAATTGAAGAAGTTTGCGAGATTATTAAAAAACGTCACGAAGGTGGAAAAAGTTTTAGTATTGTTGTTGCAAGTGAAGGTGCTAAATTAATGACTGACGATGAAAGTGATAAAGATGGTTCTTTCATTTTAAGTAGTATGAAAACTGATGCATTTGGACATGTTAAACTTGGTGGAATTGGAAACGTTCTTGCAGAAGAAATTGAAAAGAGAACTGGTTTTGAAACACGCGCAACTATTTTAGGTCATATTCAACGTGGTGGTTCGCCAACTGCATTTGATAGAGTACTTGGAACTCGCTTTGGTGTTTTTGCTGCTGAATTAGTTGAACAAGGAAAATGGGGATACATGGCAGCGTTAAAAGGA